>Ga0315548_1001772_pt1 | contig 17571 bp, 9 predicted proteins | sample SalMarSW160110MG_2_FD_202540 | JGI IMG/M metagenome (GOLD analysis project Ga0315548, IMG submission 202540) | Salt marsh sediment microbial communities from the Plum Island Ecosystem LTER, Massachusetts, United States - Salt Marsh Sediment SW1601-110 ...
GCATTAATAAAATCTTCTTCATGGCTTAAATGATTTGGTTAATAATTTGGTTTAATAAAATAAAATTTATATGCAATTAATAAACAAATAAGTATAGTAAATTTCTTTGATAATTACGCCTCTAATATTTTTTAATATCTCGTTATACACAAATATAGTAAAAACAAATAAATATCATATTAGTTCTTCGAATAAGTAATAAATTTATTATATTCTCATTAGATCGTGGATGATTCCTGGGAAAGAATAATCATTAAATATGGGCGCTGTCCCTATATTATACTATCAGCTCATTACCTACTTTACGTGCACGTTCGGGTTTGTCAAGATCAATGCCAATTGCCAGACCGATTTCAACCAGCACATTCCAGCCAGCACTTAAATAAATATAAGGATTCATTTCTCCTGCCGTAGGTACAAGTATGGTTTTAAAAGGAGTTTCTCTGTCAGCGATGGCAATAACATTCAGTCCAACCCCTTTTACCAGGACCTCCTGAAACTTATCAATCTCCTCTTCAATAGGATCAACAACAAACACAATATCATCCTTGTCCATCACTTCTTCTATGCCATGCACTGCATAAGTACCTTCCAGGAAATCTGATTTTCTTCTCGTAATCTCATTGGTCTTAAGGGTTAATTCTTCAGCTACTCCATCGTTATAACCTGCAAAATAAATAGTTGGTGCTTTGGTTGCCAATTCAATAATTCCTTTATCAACGGGCATGGTCAGGGCTTTCTCAATTGCAGCCGGCAACTTTGAGCATTCGGCTGTTTTATCCACGCCCAGAATATGCCAAAGAATGGATTCATAGAAAAGTGTTTGTTCTATAACACTTTTTGTGGCTGCCACGGCCTGTTCCCATCTGCAATTTAAAACAAATGTTTCAGTACACTCTTTTTCCAGAAGGGTATCCTTATTGGCAGTCAGCGCGTACCTGTATTTGTTTCCTATTGAAGCCAGCTTCTTGGCAAGTAAAACAACTTCTTTGGTGCGTCCGGAATTGGAAGCGCAAAAAACTGCAAATTTCGATAAATCATATTGTGCAGATTGGCGTGAACCGTCTGTGGATATGGAGAGATCCATACCCCAGGTCAAAGCCTTGCGAATGGCATTCTTTGCCGGGAAGATACGGCTTGAACCCTCACCGGCAAGAAAAAGCCTGCCAATAGATTTTATTTCTTCCGCTACTTTAGATGTTTGATTTGGATTAAATTTTGTAACCACTTCGACGGTTTGCATCATTTCCTGAACCAATGCATATTTTGAATATTTGGAATCTTTTAAATTCATGTGTTTTCTCTTCTTAAATTAATTATGGTATTAGTAAATATTGGTACAATTAAATTCTTTCCCTGGTTTTTTTTATTAGCTTCTCAAAATCCCTGGTCTCCTGTTTTACCTGTATAATAAAACTATTGTCATCAACAGTTCCGACAACAGCCGTCATTTCATCCATATCCCTGAATGTCGCTTTGCGGTATAGATTATCATAATCCTTTTTGCGAGAAATATAAACCTGATCGCATATAAATTTTTGAATTTCCATAGTCCTGTCTAAAGCTGACTCCCAGTCGGATTTAGTGATAATTTCCGCCCCAAATAATTCACATAGTACTGCAAAGGCATGTTTCTGTTTGTCAAATGTATACTTCTTCCATAGTTCATCATACCTTTTATGTATTTTTTCCCATGTACCGAGCTTACCTGAACCTATATCCGAACGCAGTTTATCCAGGTCATTTTTTTTCATTATTTGTCCTCCAAGGTTAACCCATTCTTTTTCCCGTTTGCCTTTTAAATCATTACACATGGATGAAAATGTGGCTTTAGGATTGGAATTCAAATAAGCCAGTAGATTTTTGACAGCATAATAATGTATAATATCTCTATAAGCATGATATGCCTTATATGTTTTCAGGATCACCTGTTTTCGCCTGGAGTTTTCCATGTTTTCACCAAGCACTTCAAGTCCGTCAATGATGCTCTCTTTGCCTGAAAAAAGTTCCCGTCCCATTTTTGAGAGTTTACTGTCATTTTTTGCATCGGCCGAATCTCCCTTTTTGCGCAAACTGGCTTTTGCGGTCCATATTTCCAATAAATGCCTTGCATGGAAAATCTCCTCTATAGTATCCGGGGCAAAAGAATCAAATTCGATATTCTGTACTTTCCTTACGCGCTTGTCACGATTCTGAAATTTCCAGGAATTACGGGCCAGGGCATACATATTATATAACCACCAGTAGGCCGGCATGATTTCAAGCTGGTCCCTGGAAATATTGTTGTTCAGCAGCGAAAATGGCAGGGGAATATTAAGCTCAGCCGGGTAATCTGCTTTGGAGAGAAGAACAAATGATGCAAAATAACAAGAATGTTTGACACTTGTACATAACCCAGGCCAGAAACCTCTGCCGGCTATAATTTCATTGTCATTAGCCCGGCTGTTATGGTTTGAACCTATTGTAGCTCCTGCTGCCATATTACTTTGTCCAAGAACAACCGATGCAACGAGAAATGAATTATTGTGATGTTGTTCATGTGCCGGAAATATAAGATTATTGAGTACTTCACAACAGGAAATGGTTGAGTTATCACCTAAAAAGGAATTGATTAACCTTGCTCCATACTTAAGATTCGAATTGTCGCCAAGAATAAATTTCACTGCCTTACAGCCATAGAATATATGACATCCATACCCAATGATACCGTTGACCAGCTCCACGCCTTCCCCGATTTGCGTTGGTTCTTCCTCTGAAGAATTAATGGTAAGGTTTTTCAACTTGTTGGCTCCCTTAATATAACAATGTGAACCTATCTTAACATCTTTCAGGATTAATGAATGCTTGATTACACATTGCCTGCCGGCTTTGCCATAGAAGCCACGACGGTTGTCAAATGTATTTTGGGTTATGCTGACAAGTTTTTGCTGTAATAAAGTGTCATCACGGTACTTTGCCCACAAGTAAGCATCGGCTGTTATCATCCCGTCAAAGGGTAGAACTTTACGACTGCCTGTTTCGTTCATCAGATCCAGCCAGACACGAATATTTTCCTTTTCACCTTCTTTTATAATCCCATTTCCAAATTTTGAATGATCGGTTGTATGCATTTCATGGATATCAAAAAGAATGCAACTGTCACCAATAATAAAGTGTGCCAGGTAATGAACATCATGTATGGCTACATCATCACCAATGTCGCATGAAATTATCAGGCTGTTTGTAATCCCTGCAGGAACTCTTAAGTCATGATGCTGAAGAATAACATCCCGCAGTTGTCCTATCCTGACAAGTCCGAAGAATTTTGAATTCTGAATGAGGTTTGGATTAAACTGATCCGTGACCAGTATATCATCCCAGTCATCAGCTGTGTTGCTATTTTTTACAAGTCTCTCAACCTCATCTGAACGCAGATTTCTCCATCCTGATTTTGGAGGGCTTATCTGTTTATTACGAAGATAGTATTCATCTTTCCCTTTGGGAACATATTCCGCGGGAATAAAATTCTTACTAATCTTGTCCGGTGGTAAAATAACTACTTCGTCCATGGAAAGAAATTTTTAGTGGAGTATTGCTCAAAAATAGCATTTTTCATCACCTTTGCAAAACTTTGGAAATAAATAGGGGGACAGCGCCCATATTTTACTAAATCTTAATTCGTACTCCTGCATTTAATGAAATGGGGACAACCGGTTTTATGTAATCTATAATATCAAATCTTAATTTAAGAGGCACTACCATCCTGTCTGAAATACTGATATTATAATTAACTGAAGTGAACAAACCCAGTCTTAATCCATCCAGAAAATTTAACTCCGGTCCTATATCAAATGATACGGTGTTATCCGGGCCATACCGGATAATGGGTGTAATCCTGAATGCATTAATGGAATATTCGCGGTAGATGTCATAATAACCGTAGGGGACTTCCACACTATACCAGTAAAGATGATGATACATTAATTCAATGCCGAAACCAAAATCACCGGCAAAGATTAAGAATAACTGTCCGCTTATCCCGCCATTTAATTGTCCCCAGTCAGTTGCTTCAGTACCACTTATCTCATCAACTTCAACTATTCCCTCTATATCTACTGCCGAATAACCTATTGTTGCGGTTAATTCAACTGAACGCTGAGAATAGCCAATAAACGGAACCAATATTATTATAAAAATTAAAACTTTTGTTTTCATGATTCTTTTTTTATGGGCGCTGTCCCTATTACTGAATTATAAGTTTAAATGTAGTATTTTCTATTTTTAAAAAATAAATACCCTTGCTCAAAGAAGAGATATCGACACTTTGTTCTTCCGAATCCAATGTTATCTCAAGTACTTTTTGCCCTTTGAGATCATAGATAGCAGCACTTTCGGGATCATTTTCAATCCTTTTTATATTTATCTTACTCTTTTCAGGATTGGGATATATCTTTATCCCGTTTACTCCGGATATTTTAACTTCGTCGATTTCAGATGCTACATCTACTGTAAGCGTCTGAACAACATCAGCTGCCGTATAATAAAGGAAATTACCCTCCTGTGAGGCTGTAATATCTGTAGTACCTGTACCTGTCAGAATAACAGTATTTCCATCTATGACAGCCACATCAGTATTGGAACTGGTATATGATACCGGGAGATCAGAGCTTGCTTCAGCTGTTAGCACAAAAGGTGCATCTCCCATTCTCTTTTGAGGCAGCTCGCCGAAATTTATAACCTGGTTATGCCTCGTATAAGACTGATCCGGCAGCCAGTCATAACTGAAAGCGGGATGCGTGGTCCTTGAAAATATATTCGAAATAGTATAATTAAGAGCTTCCTCATCAGTAAGCTGACGGCCAACAGAAATCCTGTTTGTTGTATCGGAACCTGATCCGAAGCACTTGTATTCAGCATATATTGCAGGCAGCACATTCCACGTTTCCCATCCTGCTGCGCTCAGGGCTGCCGGCTCTTCACACTTGATAAAAACTGTTCGCGGAGCTTTTTGCCAGGGCCTTCCAAGCACAAAACTGCTGACCGGCGTACCATTATAACCTATCTCATCCGCAGTTATCCTGCAATTAAGGAATACATAACCGAATCTGGATTCCGGCTCTGTACTTGCAGCAGTTAATTTCCCGTCATCTCTGTTTTCATTTATCTCGCAGCTGTCAAAAACTACCGTTGACCTTCCGAATATAAAATCAACAGATCCTCCTATATAACAATGTTTCATATAAATCCGTCCGGTTCCGTAAGTATAATATGTATCCTGATAACCCATGAGCTTACACCTGTAATAGCTCTGCCTGTCACCATTTACACGTAAAGCCACAGCCTGGGTGACCTGGTTTGTATTCTGAAAAGTAATATCCTTGGCAGTAAAATTATCTGCTTCAATGGCTATGCTGTACGATCCTGATGTGCCTCCTGATGTACTGGCATTATCATCGTATGTAAGTATAGTGCTGTCGGGGTGATCACCCTTTAACACAACATTAATTTTGTTATCTGCCAGGATAAGTTTTTCATAATATGTTCCCGGCTTGACATAAATAATCCATTTTCCCGGGTAATTGACAGGGACAGCATCAAATGCCGCCTGCACCATAGTATAGTCACCACTCCCGTCTTTTGCCACAACTCTTGTTACATCAGGAGCATATGACTGGGTGGTAAAAGATGTCTCATCTCCATAACCTGTTCCGGCACTGTTTATTGCATATGCGCGCACATAATACTTTGTGCTTTCTTCAAGAGGATATAAAAAGCTGTTGAATGCTCCCAGTCCATGCCCATCTTCTGATATGCTATCAGTTGTAGTGGGATTACCCGAGGTATTCCAGCATAATCCCCTGGCAATTACCGTATCCCCTCCCCAGTCAGTAACATTACCTCCACCTTCGGCAGATACAACCATAATATCAGTAACAGTCAAAGTAGTAACCGAAGGGACGGTAATTGAGTCAGGAGTAGTAAATGATCTCTCATTACCGTAACTTGTTCCCGCCGCATTGGTTGCATATGCGCGCAGATAATACTCTGTGCCTGCTGTAAGTCCCGTAACATGACTTGTAAATGAACCTGTACCATCTCCGTCAATAGTTTTATCATCGCCGGTAGTCGGACTGCCTGATGTATTCCATACCACTCCTCTTTCCAGCACAGGCTTACCTCCGTCTGATGAAATATTTCCGCCGCTTGTAACAAAAGTTGTTGACAGGTATGACAAACCCGCTGTAGTAACAACTGGAGGATCTGCAGTTATTCCATCCAGCTGGCCGTAAACAGAAACATTATATATCGCCGGCATTTTCTCCCCGCCCTCAGTTACCGTGTTATACGGATATACCCTAAAGTATATATTCTCCCCCGTAAATACAGTATCATTCACCCCGGCAATCCATTGTTCTGCTGCATTATCTGCCAGGGCCGAATCTTCTATTATTATTGTTTTTATGCTGAATCCGGGATCTTTGGAGTAACAAACCTCTGCCCTCAGTGTCGAAGTATTCCATCCGCCAATCCAGAAAGTAACAGAGTCTACCCTGAAGGTACCCCCGAACTTTGGTCCTGTCACAAATTGTATGTACAGCGAATCCACGACCCCTGAAGCAGCCTGCCAGCTTCCAGCCAGCGTATGTACGGCACCCAGATTTATGCTGTCGGTAGTGCCGTATTCCGGAAGTCTTACTGTTCCGGAGTATTGCATTTCATCGGAATATGAATTTGGTTCGGCAAGCAGCGGTCCGTTTACGTCATAGCTATTCTCAGCATCAACTGGCCATATGACTGAGGCTGACTGGGAGAGACTTTCTACCCGGCCTTTTATCATAACATTCCTCAGACAAATATATTTGCCTGTTTTTACATCAGGATCCTCAACCCACGGGTAGACACGTACATATAAGGTCTCGCCATCGTCAACTGTCACATCAACAGCTGATTTAACATGAAAAAAATTATCCCTGGGTATATAATTACATGAAATACCTGTAAAGAAAAGGACCTGCACAGATATAGCAAAATCGGGATCAGTAGAACAGTATATTTCTGCCATCATCGTGTTAATAAAAGTTGCCGTTATTTCAAGAGATACTGAATCAAGGTAAAAAATACTGGAGTGCTGCGGTTTCAATTCGAACTGAATATATACATCTTCAATGGGACTGGTCTGTTTTGCAGGCCATTCACCTCCCTGAATTTGCACTCTCTGGCTGTCTTCCCAGCCTGTATAATCTTTCATTTGTGTGTTGCTGCCAAAAGACTCTTCTTCAGCTGTAATGTTTCCTGCAGTAGCTGCTGTTAATCCTGTTCCCCCGGCACCCGGATTAGATAATTCCCATATGGCCGAGGCCGGGAAAGTTGTATCTGCCTGTGCATAGGTTCGGGCCGCGCAAAAAATAATTCCTGAAGCAATAATTATAATTAATCCGGTTTTTTTCATAATTTAAATAGGGATAGCACCCATATTAAAAATATGGGCGCTGTCCCTCTCAATATACTATTTTAAAAGCAGCATTTTATTAATCTCTACCCGTGTAGGAGTTGTGAGTTTATAAAAATATGTGCCGCTGCACACTTCATGACCGGAGTCATTTCTGCCGTCCCATAATATTTCATATGAGCCGGGCTGATGCAATTGATTGATGCTTAAATGACGTATTAATTTGCCGGTCATATTGTAGATTTCAAGTGTTGCTGTCTCCGCCCTATCAATCTGGTACATGATTATTGTTTCCGAGTTAAAAGGATTCGGATAATTTGAAATGCTGGCCTGCTCCATTGAGGTGGATTCAACTACCTTCATTACAGGGTTTGGATCATTATACCAGGTATCGGCACTATCGTTTACTATCAGTGTATCACGCGGACTGACCGCTTCCAGTTTTATCATGTCATCGGCAATGATAGTAACTGTACCGTGATACTTTGCATAACTGTGAGCTTCATCAGTATGTCCGGCAGACCATTGTAGCATATGATTTCGGTCACCCGTATCATTGTCACCCAGATTTATGGCCATACCAAAAACTGCACCTTCCTCGATCTCTACCATGTAACGGTCATCTTCCGGTTCATTTATATACTCGAACGGTATACGGAATTCAAGTGCATAACCGTCTTCTGTAAGCCTGCGGGCATAATCATCTTCAGTAGGTACGTAATCTTCCCCATCTGCATTTTCCAGATGTCCGGATCCGTTCAGATTATCCACTCCGGTCGGCTCTTCGGCATCTTCCTCTCCGAGAGCTGTCAGACGTGAATTTGGGGTTCCCGTGCCTTCACCCGCACTTGGATCAGGATCGAATTTCAACTCTATATTATCATTAAGCCATCTTGATGTATTAGATACCGAAACGATATCATCCTTGACCTCTATGTAGACGTACAGGTAATCGTAATCATGTGAAAACCAGACGACTGCAGAAAGATCATCATCATTATCCGGACTGCTGCCAATGTCCCTTAAATAGCACGCTGAAGGCAGAAATACTTTTCCGTTCTCAGGTCCCGTTAGTTGATCATACCAGGCATCCCTCTGTGCATCAATTTCTATTTGTGCCTTTGTAGTGAATGAAAATGCTAAAGCAGCAATTGCCAATAATAGTAAAGTTTTTTTCATTTTAGACTTCCGTTAGTTAATTAATAAATTTATTTATACCTGTTTTAAGCCATCCATGGCCTTTCTCTTTTTAGATCTGAATTAAGAATATCAACCGCAATATTAATATCATCTACGATCTGGAAATCATACATTCCTACACAAATAAAATCTGCTCCCCCCTCGAAAGCATACCGAAATCCAACATCCGGATGTATAGCGCCGGCAGCCAAAACCTTGAAAGCAATCCATGGCTGTTTTAAGGAGTTCATATATTCTTTTGTTTCTTCAGGATCAGTGCACCATATATTATCATTCTGATTCTCAATGCTGGCAGACCAGTAATTAGTATGGTGGAATGTCTTCATCCAGAAGTCCGGTTCCAACCCAAAATCAACACATGCTTTTATTGTTTCCAGTTTATGGCCCCCTATACCTGCAGGTAATCCGTTTTTACGAATCAGTTCCAGGGCTTTTCCAATCTCTTCAACTTTTCCCTCTTCAACAAGGCTGTCTGCTATTCCGCCATGTACATAACAGGCCGTAGCTCCGTTATCAACAGACATCTTAATCCCATCGGTAAGATTTTCACCTCCGCAATCTGAAATAAATTTAATTTTGCCTATGCCCCTTCTCCAGTATTCATTTATAACCCTGCATAGTATGGGATTGGTTAAAAAAGTATTTATGCCGCACTTTTCAGCCAGCAAAAAGGTAGCAAATACTTTTTCATCGTGAAAATATGCCTTAACCAGCTTTGATACATAAATCAAATCCCTCGCATGGGCCCATCCTCCAATCAAATTTCCTCCCAGAATAATCCGGCTGAAATCCTGTCCCGCAATCTGTGCATGAGGCACTTTCGTTTTAAGATCTTTCAGGCTTGTGAAATCAAAAGTCTTAATAGTGGCGGTTGTAATTGCATCCGTCTCTTTTAGAAATTTCTCCTCATAACTGATCCAGCGTTTCTTCCTGATGGTTGCCCAGATAAAAGTCCCGAAAAATGGTACTGCAGCAAGATTTTTCAGGAGCTCCCTCCTGTTTAATTCAACCACGCCCTGTTTGGCCGGCACAGGAATTTTGGCTTTTTTCTGTTTCTTTCTTTGAATATGATTTATCATGAGACTGAGAAGTCTCTCAAATCCGGGTAACGATTTGGGAGGGATCATTAAAAATATGCACAAAGTCACCAGTTCCAGCAGAGTCTTATTAACAATCAGGTAATGTCCTTCTGCAGGCACCCCGAAATCCATTCCTACAAATGGCGGATTGGCCAGATAGTAAAGAGATAAAAGAATGATGCCCAAAATGCTTGACAGCCTTGTGAAAACTCCCAGGAACAATGCCAGTCCGATTAATATCAGTCCCCAGATATTTAATAAGTCAACTATCTTCAGCAACTCTGGTGTTGATGCCATCCACTGGAAAAAACCGGAAAATATCCATTTTGATACTGACAGATAGTCATAGGATGACCACAATGGAGAGTAAAGTTTCGCTATGCCTTCATACAGAAAATGCCAGCCTATTGCTGTTCTCAGTAATAGCAGGATCAAGTTAAATCCTCTTGTATTATTTGTTGTTGAATTCATTTCTTCATACTTAAAATGGGCACTGTTTCTCCTGTTATACCAAAGAAGGGATTGTCCCTCCTTTTATACTCATAGGTGTTACTTTTTTAAGCTTAAGCTTTTTACCCCATTTATATAATATATAGCAAAACAGAGGTCAAAATAACCAGCATAAATGCAAATAATGTCTTAATACTTTGTTTTTCTTTATCTTTTTCGACAATAGAATCGATTATTAGTATGATACTGGTTACAAGCAATCCTAACTGGGAAATCCATACCAGCCCACTCGCATATGGCCAGTGCATAGTTTTAAAAACCACTCCAATTAATACCATGCACATCGTAAGAGCGCCGGCAACTCCAACTGATTTTTCAAGATCCCTTGCGAGAGGTTTGATGCCAATAAGCAAATAAACAATAAAAAACGCCAGTAATCCCAAGGCACCAAGGCAAAGAAGAACAATTGCGCCTGCCAGGTGATTTTGTTTAAGAATCATCCCGATTATAAGGACAATAACTGATATTACGCCTAAAGTACTGCTAATTTTTTTCATTGTTTTGGATTTAGGTTTAACATAAAGGATTGAATATAAATTTAATAATAAATCTATATAAGAAACATTATACTTACGATTATTTGACCGCTGCTATTTAAGAAGGGAGAAAAAAGAGGGACACTTTTGAAAAGGGACAGCGCCCGTATTAAAAAATATGGGCGCTGTCCCTTTTTATATTTTTTTTATATTATCTTGCTAATTTGTAATTCTAAAAATGATAAATATGAAGAAAATGCTTTTGAAATTTCTTGCCGCTATGCTGGCGCTTTTACTTTGTACTACATCGCACATAGTGTCTCAGACTTCTGAAGTTGAAATTAATGCGGGAGCTGCCCAGTTCCTGAACTGGGAGGAAACACACACAACCAAACTTAAAGGGATTGTGTTTCCGGAAGATATTGTTGTTGAATGGTCCTGTCCCTCCAATCCGCAGGTAAAATTTAATGATGTTTCGGATCCTGCCACGGAGGTGACATTTCCGAGGCCCGGTTATTATCTGCTGGAATTAACCGTCATGGATCAAGACATTGAACTGGGCAATGAGGAAGTAAGCGATGCGGTTATCATAAATGTATTTAGCCCAAACTCGCATATCCACAGACTTAACGACGTTGTCGGACTAATGACTGTCGACGAGAAGATAAAGCAGCTGACACATCTTACGGATTCTATCCCGCGCCTTGGCATACCGCAATATAATTACTGGAGCGAGGCTTTGCATGGTATTATTGACCAGGGAGCAACCTCTTTCCCCCAGTCCGTCGCTCTGGGTTCAACCTGGGATCCTGATATTGTATACCGCGTAGCATCGGCCATTTCTGATGAAGCACGCGTAAAAAATGCAACCGAAGGAAAAGGACTTTCATACTGGAGTCCTGATGTTAATATCGCACGTGACCCTCGTTGGGGCCGTAATGAAGAGTCGTACAGCGAGGATCCATATCTCCTCTCCCGAATGGGTGTTGCATTTGTCAAGGGTATGCAGGGTGACCATCCCTATTATCTCAAGACAATAGCAACGCCAAAACATTTTATCGCCAACAATGAAGAAATACGCCGCCACAACGGATCATCAGATGTGGATATGCGCTGCCTGCAGGAATATTATATGCAGGCTTTTAAGAGCACAATCGTTGAGGGTAAAGCTTTTTCCATCATGGGGGCATATAATGAATTAAACCATGTCCCCTGTTGTGGTAATCATTACTTACTGACAGATCTACTCCGCCGCAAATGGGGATTTAAGGGCTATGTAGTATCGGATTGCGGAGCTATTCATGATATGGTAGCAGGGCATCATTTTTTTAGAACAGGAGCCGAGGCTGCAGCACGAGGTGTTCTTGCCGGATGTGATCTGAATTGCGGTGAATATTACCGGGATTATCTGCACGAAGCACTGGAAATCGGACTGATTGAAGAAAAAGACATTGATACGGCCCTTACACGTGTTCTTTCCGCCCGGTTTCGCCTGGGTGAGTTTGATCCTCCTGATATTGTTCCCTATGCATCAATTCCAGCGGAGCGACTGGACTGCCCGGAGCATCGTGACCTGGCACTTGAAGCAGCTCATAAAGCAATTGTACTCTTAAAAAATGACGGCATATTGCCACTGGACAGGAATAATATTAAATCGATTGCAGTGATCGGTCCCAATGCAGAAGAATGCCAGCTTGGTAATTATAGCGGGCTGCCCAACATACAAGTAAGCTTGATGGATGGTATAATAAACAAAGTATCAGGACTTGGAATCAAGGTTGCATATGCGCAGGGCTGTGAAATTGGAGGTGGTTTTATGAAACCTATTGAATCTAAATACTTTGCTCCGATTAAAGGTTCCGGGGAAAAGGGAATGACAGGTGAATATTTTGATAACATGCAGCTGGCGGGTATGCCTGTATTAACACGCATCGATTCAATGATAAATTTTAGTTGGAGAGGATCTCCTGCCCCTGGTATACCGGAAAATCAATTCTCAGTACGTTGGACCGGCAAAATAGTACCTCCGGAAACACGTACCTATTTTCTGGGGACAAGGGCTGACGATGGAGCCCGCCTATACATGGACGGACAACTGCTGCTGGAAGACTGGACTGAGCATGGAGAAAAACCTAACAATACCGAAGTGGAGCTAAAGGCAGGAGAAGAGTACGATATTGTATTTGAGCATTTTGACAATGGCATGGGTGCAACAGCCAGGCTGACATGGGACCTTGGGCTAAAAGATTTTAATGAGGCAAAGCAAATTGCAGCAGAAAGTGATGTGGTTATCCTTGCTCTGGGAACAAATCCGGGCCTTGCCGCAGAAGAGAATGACCGCACGGATATCTCGTTGCCAGAAATCCAAATGGCTTTGGTCAAAGAGATCACACAGGTAAATCAGAATATAATAATCGTTCTTTTAAACGGTGGTCCAATTGCCCTGGAAGGAACCGAAAAAGAAGCCGTGGCAATAATCGAAGCATGGTATACCGGACAGTCAAGTGGAACAGCGATCGCTGACGTTATATTCGGCGATGTTAATCCGGGCGGTAAACTCCCTGAAACATTCTATGCTTCAAACGATCAGCTACCGCCTTTTGCCGATTATGACATCATTAATAACGGCAGGACATATATGTATTTTGAAGGTCCTGTTTTATACCCGTTTGGCTACGGACTCTCCTATACTACATTTGAATACAGCGAGCTGAAATTAAGCCATGATAAGATCAGTAAAAACAGTGAAATTGAAATCCAGTTCAATGTGAAGAATACAGGCAATTACAAAGGTGACGAAGTTGTCCAGGTTTATGTCCGCGATATGGAAGCCTCAGTAAAAGTTCCAATACGACAGCTAAAAAGATTTCAGCGTCTTACCCTTGAGCCGGGGGAAAGTAAAACTGTTAAATTTATTATTCCTGCATCAGAATTATCATTCTATGACATTCAGTCAAATGATTTTATTGTTGAATCGGGCGAATTTGAGATTCAGGCTGGCAGCTCATCCACGGATATCAGGTTAAGAAGTACATTCTATGTAGAATAATTAATTTTTAATTATCTTTTTTACAATTACCTGTCCTGGTAATGCTATTTGAAGCAAATAGATCCCGGGACTGAATTGTGCAATATCAATTTCAGTAACTGAGGAAACTGACTCCATGACTATCAATTTTTCCCCTTCAAAAGTCATTAATGTTATTTCTGCAGACTCACCCGGAATTTTAATAAAGAGCTTGCCAGAAGACGGGTTGGGATATACATAGCTGAGCTTGGTGATAATTTCACCCGACAGTGTTGGTGATCCTGTTGCCTGTGTGACAGTTATATCCACAGAAAGCAACCCTTCAACACTCACAGTTACAACAGACTCACGTGCCGCATCCGTTGGATTTTCTTCAGCCGTCAGGTCAACATAATACCAGCCCGGCCAGAAAGATGGTGTTGCATTAAAGGTCAGCCATGATTCTGTGCTGCTCACGTCTATATCACCATTGGCAATAGCCCAGAAAGCGGCAGTACTTCCACCTGCTGCTCCGATACTTATATTTGTCGGATTAATTACCGAAAAATCCGCAGAAAATAGCATTAGCACAGGTTCGGCTCCCTCCTGTGTCACTGTTACAGTATCCGCAGGCAGACCCGGTGTCGAGACCGTCACTATGGATGTGCGTGTTGAGACCGATGTATTTTGCTGGGCTGTTAATGTTACGGTTTTATTATTTATACCTCCCTGCGGATTTACATACAGCCATGATTCTGAACTGTTAACAATCCATGCTGAATTGCTAATAACATCGAAAGTGGCAGAGCTACCAGCAGAATCTCCTATTGCTAATTCCGATACTGACAAAGCAAGGGAGGGATTTGCCGATGCCTGGTTTACCGTTATGAGCTGGTCTGTCAGCCGTGGTGCTGAAACAGTCAGAATAGCAGAACGTGCAGTATCAGAAGGATTATCCTCCGTAATGGTGACAATTATTGTATCTGTCCCATGTCCTGAAATTTCGCCTGGTATCGCCCATGTTTCTGAGCTTGATATACTCCATGTTGTATCTGATGTTATGATGAAGCTCGCCGAGCTGTTAGCAGTGTCAGCCATCAGTAGTGCATTAGTAGAAACGGATAATGTCGGCATATCAACATATTTCAAGGCAAACTGCCAGAACGACGGCCAGTCAGGTGCATCAGTATGTCCCCCGTTATGATACCTGTAAGCCAGATCACCTGAGATATACCCCACATCAAGCTGTGGTTTGGAATCAGGCATGATAATACCCTGTTTCCCAAGTAGTTCATAAACAGGGCTTGCAGCTACCGTAGTAAGGTACATGCCGTAAGGATCACACCAGCTGCTCTGATTGCCTCCGTTTATAAATACGGGACGAGGTGCACATAATGACAGTAATGAGTGCGCATCAACAGGCATAAGTTCAATTTTCCGCGGTAAATAACTCGTATCATACAGAGGCCCCATCCACTTGAAGAAATTCCCTGCCATCCAATGGTATTCCTGGTCCCATCCTGAATTTTCCAGGTCCTGCCCCCAGTGCCTTCTGTTCATCTTGGTCCCGAGGCTTCCTGCATCACTGGGAAATGCTATGAACATACGCTGGTCATAAGCCATAGCTACTATGGCAGCCTTCCCGTAACGGGAGTGCCCGGTTACACCTATTTTTGTTGCATCAACAGTACTGTCGGCTTCAAAATAATCGATAAGCCTGCTTATCCCCCAGCTCCAGGCTGCCAGTGTTCCCCAGTCCGACGGGCTTCTCCAGTTTCCTTTATTGCATAGTCCTATGAGATAGCTTGTTAATCCCGAACCATTATCAGGTTGAAGAACTGTAGGATCGAAAATACATACCCCCCAACCCTGCGGATAGCAATAATCCCAGTAAGTATCTATTCCCATCCCTATAACAACCATTACAGGAACAGAATCGGCAGAAACCACAGGTGTTCTGAGAGTTGCTGCTATCCTTGGAACATCTCTTACTTCAGGGTAACGTGAAATATCAATAGTCCCTGTAATATCTTTTTGTATATATGCAGATGCACCGCTACCCCCTGTTGTGATTACCTCTGACCAGGTTACTGCAGGAAGGATACTGTCATGAGGAATAGTACCCCATACCTGCTCCTGAACATCTTTAAGTATTTCCGGACGCCTTATATTCCACCATTCATCTGCTGTCGAGATAACATAGTTGCTATCTTTCATTTTAAGAAGGTCAATAGGAGTGTAAGAGCCGACCCTTAATGAATCAGCACCGGGGAAAAATCCTGCTGAATAATCATCATAATTGTTCCACAGCCCATGGTTTGACCTGGTTATTGTATTGGATTCTGCATCTGTCCAGTTACCTTCAGGATCAGACTCATCGGCCGGATAGCTGCCTTCAGGTGCGTTAGGATCCTCCAGCTTTGAGGGAAGGCTCGGGAATGAAATACCAAGCTGCCAGACCATCTGATCACGATCCTGTGTGTTTGTGACATTTGCCGGTGGAAAGTCCGGATACTGGGCACAGACATAATTTGAAACAATAAATATTAAGAAAAACATTACTGCCAAGCCAAACAGAAATTCCTTTGTTTTCATTCCAGTTCCTCCGGAGTTTTTAGAGGGACAGCGCCCCGGGGCGCTGTCCCTCTCATATATCCCTGTTTAATTACTGCCACGGTTCATAATTAACAAGACCTCCCTTACTTAATTGCACTTCGGTAAGAGGCAACGGGAAAAATTCATGTTTGCCCAGTTCAAAATCTATAAAGAATTCGGGGCCCACTGCAGCCACATTAACTCCATCCAGGAACTCTTCTGCAAGTCCCCAGCGAACCAGGTCAAAGAACCTGAACGGTTCACATGCCAGTTCCAGACGGCGTTCATGAACAACATCCTCGAAGGAAACAGCAGTTAAGTCCTGTGGATACCCTGTAGTTCCGCAATTGCGTGCCCGTGTACGCACTGCATTTACGTATGATAGAGCCTTAGCCTGATCGCCCACCCTAATAGCCGCTTCGGCAGCTATTAAATAAATATCGGCCAAACGAATTAACCGTACATTCATGGGATTATTTCCCCAAAATGTGTTATTACCCCAGTATTCGTCAAAACTGCATTCAAATTTGCGTCCTATATGACCTGCAGGTAAATTCGAAAGATCCATATATACCCATTCATTATCCTCACCAAGAAGTATGGAATCTCCCTCCTTTCCAATAGTCGTTGCAAAACGGGGATCATCTTCCGGGTTGCAGGGCTGGGAATGTAAATTTGTCTCACGTGAGTCTGAATTTCCGAAAGCATCAACCAGAAGCTGTGTCGGACTGTTCCAGCTCCATCCGCCATAATCACCTGTAGCTCCACTTTTTGTTCTATATCTTCTTACGGTCTGGTATACTGTCATACAATTTGCCCTTGTATAACCCCAATCAAGCAGGTCATTAACACTCTGTATCTCAAAAATGGCTTCCGAACTGTTATCACCGTCAACAGTCCACAACCACCTGTAACCATCAATAGTTGCCGCAGTATCATTGCCTGTTCTCCATGAGTAATACCGTTCACCACCGGCGCCAACCAGGCTATAATTAGCAGTAGAATTAATAACTGCATCAGCATAATTCAAAGCTTCCTGCCAGCGCTCCTGGCAACCTTCGAACCGATAATCCCCCGGATAATTTCTTGCATAACCCGACTCATAAATCAACAACTTGGATAAAAGGGCTTGTGCTGCTCCTTTTGTAGCCCGGCCAAGCTCTTCACCCAATTGCCTTTTTTCAGGTAACAACTCGATAGCATCCTTAAGGCATTCTTCTGCATAATCAAATACTTCCTTGATGGTATTCCTTGGAGAATAAAAATCTTCCGGCT
>Ga0315548_1001775_pt1 | contig 17543 bp, 16 predicted proteins | sample SalMarSW160110MG_2_FD_202540 | JGI IMG/M metagenome (GOLD analysis project Ga0315548, IMG submission 202540) | Salt marsh sediment microbial communities from the Plum Island Ecosystem LTER, Massachusetts, United States - Salt Marsh Sediment SW1601-110 ...
TACCAAAAAATAACAGAAACCAGCCACAAAGGCACAAAGGCACGAAGTTGAAAAATAGATATCTTATAATCTTTGGTGTCTTGGTGCCTTGGTGGCAAGAAAGAAATGGTTCAGTGCTCGTAATAGTAATCTTTGTTATAGCATTGCTCTCTGCGGTTACTATAGGCATACTTCAGATGAACACCGAGGAGATACAGCTTATGCAGAACCAAATTTTTGCTACCCAGGCTTTGGCTACTGCTGAAGCTGGGCTTAACGATGCCTTTGCCAGAATTCGTGGTGGTAGTGACCCAAATATAGCTAATGAGCCGTTTAATAGCGGCACCTATGATGTCAATGTCGCGGGGGCACTGCCTAATCTGACGATTACCTCGACCGGTACTACGTCACAGAGCTTTATTGCCAGAGTCGAAGCTGACGTAACAATCGGAACCAGCAGTCCCTACGTAATAAGAATTGATAATTTAAGGATAAACGAATAATGCTCAGCGCGAAAACTGTACTGGGAATGATTAAAACCAGAAGCTCACTTGGAATACGCAGTTCTATGGACTCCTTACGGAGAACAAAAACTGCGCTTGGCATCGATATTTCGAATGGCCGCATAAATCAGCCCGACGGCTGGCGGATAAATCTGGCATTGCTCAAAAAGGGCGCGGACGGTGTCGAATTACTAAAGACCGCCAGCGGTTCTGTGCCTGAAGGAGTGATAATAGACGGCAATATCGAAGACCCGACGGCTTTAGCCAAGGCGATAAGGCAGCTTAGGACCAGAAATAAAATGTGGTCAAGCCAGGCTGCGATATCGTTACTTGCAAGGCCCGTGCTTGTGCAAATCATGGACATGCCCAAACAGGTTCCAAATAATATTGGGCAGTTTGTTCAGAATGAAGTTAAACATTATGTTGTTTTGCCGGGCAGAAAAATTGCGTTGGATTACTCGGGAATTGGTTCAGAAGGACAAGGAGGCAGAAGACGCCTCTTTGTTGTAGCGACGGATGACCAAAAGGTAAGTGAGATTGCCAAAGCGTGTAATAAGGCCGGTCTTAATATTGGGGTGATTGAGCCGCCACTGCTTGCCTACGCCAGAGCGTTTTATACTAAAAAGATAGCAAGCAAATTCGACTGTAACGTGCTGTTAGCCATATTACATAACGACGCTTTGACTCTCTGCGTATTTAGAAATGAGATTATGGATTTCGTCAGAACGAAGAGTATACCTGTGGCAGAGATAGACGAAGACAAAGCACAGCCTGCCCCTGCGTCTCCCCCGCCTTGCTGCGAGGCAGGCGACGCAAGTCGTGGCAGCGAGCCGGATAGAGTCTGTAACTGGCTTGAAGAAGAGATAAATGCCGTTATTCAATTTTATAATGTCGAAGTTTCAGGCAGTTCTCAAACGTGGGAAGTTACTGTGGTTGCAGATTGTGTGCAATTACCTGAAGGTGCCGGAGAATCTCTCAACGCTGAGGTTAAGCTTTGGACTGAGCTCAGCCAAAGTCCATGTGCCAATATGCACGTCAGCAGTGGTGAGAATGCTTATCAGGATACCCCTTTTGGCGAATCCCCGAACATTGGGACTGACAAACCTTCACCGGTGGCACTCGGCCTGGCAATGGGGCTTTTGGGTACAGATGGGGTTAACTTACGAATAAACCTTCTGCCTTCGGAAGTTGCGGAATTTAAAATCGTCAAAAAAGATGCCCTCATAATGGCCAATATTGCAGCGGTAGCTCTGTTTCTTATGGTATTGACTGTAGGCGTGTTGGTTCTGATGGTTGGGAAGGTGAACAAAAATGTCATTTATACAAAACAGACAGAGTTGTCAGATGATACACTTGCTATGCTCGAGCAGCAGAAATTGTTAGATGGGCAAATCGGCATCCTGTCCGCTCGACTTGACCAAATTAACGAGGTTCTGAGCTCACGCCACGATAGACAGTGGACTGGCATACTGAACGATATCAGAAGGTTCACACCAAGAACCGTGCGTATAACAAACCTCTGGAGCGTAGATAATTCCAAGATATGCCTGAAAGGTTCGGCGTTGTCATACGAAGCTGTTTACTTGTTTCAAAGTATGTTGAACAAATCGGAACAAATAGGGTCAGCTTCTTTGATAGAGGCTGAAAAAAATAATGATAGCGATGGATTAATCCGCTATGCAATCGATTGTTCCCTGTCTCAAACTCGTCCGGGCGAAGGCCCAGCCGGAGTCCCGACAAAAGACTCGTTCCCTTAGGGGCCGTGGCCGGACTCGTCTTGGCGTAGCGCCAAGCCGTAGCCAGAAAGGTAGCCGATGTTGCTTGATAATCTTGCTAAATTGAATCGTAAATCAAGAAACGCTCTTTCAGCTGCATTGCTTATAATTGCGGCAATAGCGATATATAACTGGATGGTTGCTCCGCACGCTAATTATCTGTTTGCTGCGCAGCAGTATGAATTTGCTGTTGGAGGCATCGCAAAGAAAAATAAGATTCTCAGCAACACAATTAAAGTCAAAGAGAAAAAACGGGAAGAGTTGAGCAAACAGTTCGCTCAGCTTCGGCGAACACTGTTTACCCCTGACGAAGCAAAAGAGCTTCTGGGCGGTTTGCGGGTTATTTGTGAAAGGGCAGGCTGCGCGGTTAATTCACTTGATTTCATTACGAGTAAATCAGGCTCCGGGCACAAGCAAGTCACCTTAGGACAAGTCGAAGGTGCTTCAGATGTAGTTGCTAACAGTGCGGTGTTGAGCGTTAGCGGTGTTTACAGCAATATAATCGAGTTGTTGGAAATAATACAAAAACGTACTCAGGGGGTTTGGATAGATTCAATTGAGATGACAGCTCTCGACGAAGATTCGGCTGAACTAAATTGTGACATAGCTATTACGATTTACACAATTCATGACAAGGATAAACCTTCCGATGAATAAACCAGAATATACAAAAATAATATTTTGCTGTGTTGTTTTGAGCCTTTGTTTGTGGCTTTCCCGGGCACAGTCACAGCCGGTTCAATATGAGCTTGGTGGGGAGAGCGTAACATTAAATATTGGTCGTGATAACCCTTTTGCAAAGATTTTCGATAATCAGAAAACCATGCTGCAGGAAGCGTCCCAGCTTTCACGGGCGGATGCAAATTCACCAAAGTTGTTTCTTGAAACCATAACTCTTAAATCTCTTAATGTTGAGAGTTTTAAGCCTCTAATCGAAGGTGTGTGTTCCAAGTATGGCTTTATTTCTATCGATAAGAATAGTAATACTTTAATTATTTATGATACCAAAGAAGCTCTGGCAAAGATAAAGGAGCTTGTACCACCGAAGGAAATCATCACTGAAAACCTTGTTCACAGGAGCTATCGAATTGTATATGCCGACATCGAAGAAGTCGAGAATACATTGAGAGCATTTATTTCGAAAAGCGGCAATCTCTCGGCCAACCCGAGCACGAGCAATATACTCGTTGTGGATTTTGAAAGCAACATTAAGATTATTGACAGCTTTATTAATGAGATTGACCGAATGACGCCGCAGATACTTGTCGAGGCGAGAATCTACGATATAACCAGCAAGGACAAGCTCGACCTTGGCGTTGAGTGGCAGGCAGGTCGTAATACTGTTTATGGAGCGGCAACTTCCGGGGTAGGGACACTTGGAGTTAATCCTACCGAAGATAACAATCCGTTTATGACCGGTGTTTTTAGTGGTGCAACCGGCAAAACCTCAGGTGCTGTTGGGGCACTGCGTTTAGGTTGGCTTAATACCGGTGTTGATATCGACGTGATATTGAGAGCTCAGCAAAATATTGTCAATGCTAAGCTTCTCGCCAATCCGAGAATCTCTGTGCTCGATAATAAAACGGCCAATATTAACATTGTCTCCAAGATTCCATATCAGGCGCGTGACGAATCAACCGAAGGCAGCGGCACTACCAGCTCAACAGAGTTTGAGGAGGTTGGCGTTAAACTTGAGGTTACACCACATCTGGCCCGTGATGGGATGATTCGGCTGGAATTGAAGCCGGAATTTAGTGTTAAAGTAGGTGATGTAACGTTTGAGAGTGAAGGCCTCACATATCCTCAGCCAGTTATTGATAAGCGGGAAGCTAACACCACATTATTGGTTCAGAGCGGCCAGACCGTAGTTCTGGGGGGATTGCGCAAGAAGGATGTTACCCGACAGGCCAATAAAGTTCCTTTACTCGGTGATTTACCGCTGGTTGGGTTGCTGTTCAAATTCGAAGGGGAGGATACAGTTATCAGCGAAATAGTCGTTTTTGTAACTCCGTGGATTATTGAACCACAGAGACTACCGGGGTCGCCGGATTTGACGAATCTATCGGAGACTGAGAAACAGCAGTTTGAAATAACCGACTTTAAAGGACCAGAGCCGGTTAATACAAAAGCGGAGGGTTCTGAAGAATAATCCGACTTCGTCCCGATATACGACATCAGGACTACGCCGGACAAGCCGGCGGATGATTTGATGCAGCGGGTCCATTCTTTAATAGCACGTTAGGCCTTTCAAGAACTGTATTCAGAAATTTTGCATTTTGTGCTTTGTTTTTTCCTTTTTAGAATTCGTTTTATAAGTTATAGTGATTATTGGACTTCTTTGATATTGTCGCCCCGACTCGCGTCGGAAAACGCGGGGGCAGGCAATAAAAGGCGGTGCACGTTCGTCCTTATCTGACGGACGTGGGTAGCAGCGTGAACAAACGCAGATTTTCAAAGTAGAGATTAGTGGAAAATGTAACTTTTTAGTTTGTTTTGGCCGTCAGGTCACGGCGTGCCTGCCGAGCCAGGGAGGTAAATATTATGAATAGGTTCGACAAGCTCACTATACAAAGGCACTTAATTTCAGCCGTCATTGTTCTGGTGGTTTTAGCTACTGCTTGGGTTGTGTTTGGACAAAATGAGCCCCAAATGGCAAGACCTTACGAACGTGGGGACTGGAGGTTGTTTCAGATGCTTTCTCCTGAAGAGGCAGCCCAGATGAGAAGAAATTGGCGGAGTATGTCTGATGAGGAAAAAGAAGAGTTCAGAGCCGAAATGCGTAAGAAATGGGAGGGAATGTCTGAAAAGGAAAAAGGAAAGATCGGGGCCCAAACGCGTGAAAGATTTAGCCCCGGACGTGAAGGGCAATTCAAAGCCGTTAAAGAGATTGAAAAGCAACTTGCGAAATTAAAAGAAGCCGTAGAAGGTATGGAGCGTGAAACCCTGCCCGATTTTAATGGAGTGTCGCCTGAAGAAGGAGCCAAATTGAGAGAAAGACGGATGAAAGTACGTGAAGAACGGCAGAAGGCGATTGGGGCGATTATAGCACAGATAGCAGTGCTGCAAGGCCAAAGGCAACCTACGGCAGCAGGTGAGGAACTCATCATAGTAAACTCTGGCGAGCTAAAGGCGATTCGCGAGCTGGCGGTGAAAGAAAAAGCCGAGCAAACAGCCCGGCGTCTCGAAAGTATTGTCGGGAGAAGGATGGGCTTGAGGGAAAGGGCGCTTAGACCGGAGCAAAGGCCCCACAGGCCTCGGTTGGAGCCAATTTCAGTACGAGAGATACAACCTGGTGAGAAAGCACCGGCATTTACATTAAACAGCTTTGATGGCAAAACCGTAAGTTTTTCCGACTACGAGGGCAAAATTGTGGTGCTGGAGTGGTTAAGTGTAGAGTGCCCATTTGTAAAGTACCATTATGAAACAGGGCATACGATGGTCGAGCTTGCAAATAAGTACAAGGACAAGAACATCGTCTGGCTTGCGGTAAACAGTACGAGCGACACGACAGAAGAGGCCAATAAAGAGTTTGCGAAGAAGTATAAGCTGCCGTATCCAATACTTGATGACAGGTCAGGCAAGGTTGGTTTGTCCTATGGTGCCATGACGACGCCCCATATGTTCATAATAGACACTAAGGGAAATATTGTTTACCAGGGTGGAATCGACAATTCGCCGATGGGCAAGACAAAAGAGGGAGTGGTCAACTACGTTGACAAGGCGTTGGGAGAGCTTACCAGTGGGAAATCGGTGAGTGTTGTGAATAGTAGAACCTATGGTTGTTCTGTAAAGTACGCCAGATAGGGGTGCATTTCGTTTAGCGGTTGCACCGCTGTTTTTCGTTTTCCGTGTATCGGTTGCGCTGCTTGTTTCGTAAGACGTTGTACGTATAACGTAACCGTGACAAGTTGCGCAACCGAAACCGATTGACGAAATCCTCAGCTTGGTTAGCGTCGGATTTCAGGTATTGAAGATGGTATCCTGTCTATTACTCCCATCCTTTTTAGTTCTTCAGTTATTTTCATCATATTGCGGTTAAGAAATACTCTGAGTTTTATATTATCATCAGAGTCGAAACCATAATGAGTCATTTCTGCCAGGACAGAAGCTGCATCCTTGTGCTGTATAATCAAGCGGTAAGCTGCGATAATTCCGCCGGTCCGTTGTGCTCCGGCAGCACAGCGAACAAGAACAGGTTTTTTCTCTTTTTGGGCCTGATATATTTCTGCGATAATATGTGCATAGTCATTTACATCGCCAATGCCATTGCCCCGCAAAGGAAAGATTAGTCTTTCGATACCAAGCTCTTTTGCTGCCTGTCTTTCTGCATTATTCTTTGCGCTTGTTCTTATATCACCGGACAGGCCTATGATTTTTTTAATTTTATATTTCAATAAGACTTCCTTAATAAGTGAAGGTGCTATCAGGCCGCTTCGATATATTTGTCCTTTCTCGACTACGCCGAAATTCCTGGGAAAAAAAGTGTTCTTGAGAAACCCTTCCCATACGCAAATCATACCGGTTATACAAAGTGAGATTGTGACAATTATAATAAGCCTTTTATTAGCCGATATTAATTTTGGAATTTTTTGTAAGTGTAAAATCATTTAAAAGGCTTTCTGAGTTTTTTAAGCGATGTGGATAAGCTTCTGTGGTTTTCTTGTTTCAGGAAAGATTCTTTATCTTTTCGTGGGCCGTTGGTTTCTCGGCTGAACTCGTCTGGGCGAATGCCTAGCCGGAGTCTCACTAGAGATTCTTCTTCTTGGCTTAGCTCTTGTGGGAATCTCCCTGATTCTTAATTTTCCGGCTGTCGCTTTTTTTGCAGGAGTTTTTTTCGGTTTTATTTCACCCAATAGTATTAAAGCTTTAGTGCATACCTCCCTTACGGAGCCTTGCTGGTGTTCCCTGCCTTCTTTGAAGATATCTAATGCCATTTTTTTCATTCTGCCGTGCACTTTTCTTAGTCCGTAAGCGGCTGCGTTTTTCGTTGTTATAGGGGAGTCTCCGAACAAGGCACCTTTCAGGACTTCCAGGCCATCTTCCTGCAGCCAGGATAAATTGAAACCGGCCTGTCGTCTAATTGAGCCGTTTGAGGAATGTAATTGTTCCCGCAGTCTTCGGAGAAGTTTTGTAGAATCCTCGCCTTTTTGTTCGTCTGAACCTTTTTCTCTTTCAACCTCCATGTTGCCACCCCTTCCCTGGTAATAGCAAGTACACCTGAATTATTATAGGCGGTTTCTTTCCTGTGTGCAACAGAAGCACATAGTTAATATCAGAACCCCCTGTGCTCTTAGCACATGCAGGTTTCACCTCCTACGTTTTCCTCCTTCGAAGAAGCCAGATTCGCTTACTTACCTCAAAAGCGCCTTAAACCCTGCTGCATAGCCAATGCCCATCCGTGGTCAAATGGCTCGGTACGAAAGAGTTAAGCGGTACATAATTAGAAATCCATTTCTAATTATGTTTCCTAATGCTTACCACTTACCTATATTGTTATATGTCACGATAGTATTGTCAAATAATTTTTTAAAAAAATACGCATTTTTTCGGAAAAAATCTTTGTGAATGACCGCATAGTGAAAACAGGCAATTCTAATGACCGATAATCTCTGTATTTTGATATGGCTGAGATTGCAATTTATCCTATTTTAACAGAAGTGCGGTTAAATTCTGTTTTGCGGGGGAAAATATGCTAATTTCCTGCTATGCTCAAAGGAAGATTCTGTCATTTCATTGGCGTGGCCGGACTCACTTGCTTTTTTGGATTATTGGCTTATTATGGAGTTGTATCGTTTTGTTGAAAAACCCTACCGTCATTTCGACCGAAGCGACGCAAAGCGTCGCGCAGTGGAGAAATCTATTCAAAAACAGATTTCTCGACTCGCCTACGGCTCGCTCGAAATGACATTCTGAATTTTTTTCAACAGAGCAGGATTGTATATTGATGGAAGAGAAATTTACAAATTGTAAGGCAAAGAATAATTATGGGGTAAATTTATGGAAGAGCGAAAAGGTATTGTAACTATGAAGGGCCGGCCGTTGACTCTTTTGGGAAGTGAAATCGAAGCAGGTGACAAGGCGCCGGATTTCGAGGTGGTTGCAAATGATTTAACAACGGTTAAATTTTCATCCTTTGCCGGCAGGGTTTGTATTATTTCGTCAGTGCCTTCGCTGGATACGAGCGTGTGCGATACGATGACACGGCGGTTCAACGAGCAGGCCGGCAGTCTCGGCGGGGATGTGGCGGTTCTGACCATTAGTATGGACCTGCCGTTTGCACAGAAGCGCTGGTGCGGGGCCGCGGGCGTTAAGAATTTACAGACACTTTCGGATTACCGGGATGCATCGTTCGGTAAGACCTATGGCGTTTTGATTAAAGAGCTTCGGCTGTTGGCGCGGGCGGTGTTTGTCGTGGATAAAGACGGCGTTATCCGGCATAAACAATTGGTCGGTGAGCTGGCGAATGAGCCGGATTACGAAGCGGTCCTGAAAGCTGTAAAAGAGTTGTTGTAAGGGGTGACCAGGGCTATAACGGCAAACAGAGCAAAGCAGCAGCAGTATTGACCGTCACATGTTCGGTGAAACATTTTATTCTGCCCAACATCGGTGACTTGGCTTAATAACTTGACCATAATGGCTGCAGTTGACGGCAGATTTGTATTCATCTTGAGAAATATTACTTATTTTGAAGAATCCTGGTATGTAATGCCAATCAATTTCTTGATCATCAGACTCAATTTTCCCGGCGTAATCACTTTTTAATTCTTCAAATTTTTCGTCCCATTTAGACCTATTATTTTCGCGCAATTGGTTTAGTAGATCTATTTCGTTTTTAAAAACCTTTTTGAAGGTTGATACATTAGAAAACCAGTTTTTCAATATTTCATTTTGCTCTTCATTTTTCAATACTAATGTAAATCTTTGCTTACAGTAAAAAGACGCGCCTAATATATTTTTATAAACAGTGCAAATTTGCAGTTCTGGACTTTTTCTAGGATCAAAGCTACAAAGACCATCGATTAATCTAGCTTCGTCATCTGTCACGAATAGAAAATGCGGAAAGTCAGAGTTATTGGGTTTTAAAGTTGTCTTTTCAGGAATCACATTAAAATAATTGGCTGATGATTTTAGTAAATGAATATCATCTTTTTCCCCAGCATTTATGCAAGCACAAACGTGTACATTAACCGCTGGTGATGAGCTATGATTTGAAATAGTACAATCTAAACGATACCGGCTTGGCCCACTATATTCTTTTTCAGGAGGAGAAAAATAAAATCTTGGTTTTTCAAGATGAAATGAATGGGGAGTCACGATTGGAAGCGGTTGAGAAATTAATTCGCGGGACTTTTTCATCTCAGTTAGTTGCCCACGCATTGTAGATAGCTGTCTATTCGTAGTTATTACATATGCTAATGTCAGAAAGGCTATAACGAGTGTTGAAATTGGTGATATAAAATCAACAATCTGGTTTTTGGGACTTGTAAAAAGTGAATAAGTTAAAACTGAAGATACTGCTACTAGTACAGAAATAGGAATAAACAACAGAGTAAACAACATAATTTTGATTATTAGGTTTGAACTCAACCATTTATTTTTCATTTTTTATCCAGTATGATAGTAATTATCTATCTTTTTCTTTAAACAAGCCAAGTCCGGAGGATTAAAGGAGGGAAAACTTTTTCCTCCTTTTAATTTCAGCCGGTAATAAATTACGCTTTTAGCAATGATTATATGATAGAAAAGGAGCTTTGCAAGATAAATTTTCGATTGAAAATCTGTGTTAATCCGCCCAACGTATGGCGGATAAATCCGTACAATCCTTCGACTCGGCTTTGCCTCGCTCAGGACAGGTCCGTCCGGCTCCGGCTCGGCCTACGCCGTGACGAGTGGCTAAATTGGCATGAATTAGGGCAAAAGTGTGTTTGACGGCGGGGCACAGTTCGGTTATTGTATGTTGAAAAGTTATGGTCAGCCCAGGGTAAAAAACGTATGCCTGATATAAATTCGCTTAAGAATGCGATAAAATGGATGTTCTGCGATAAGGCCGTTATCTTGTTCGCTATCGTTGGCGTAATTTTACTGATTTTAACATTAATAGTTTTTACCGATAGTGTTGATTTAATCAGGTACAGGGGGTTCGAATATGCTTCCGGAGGGACGGTCTATTCGCGTTTACTTTTTAAGATGACATCGCCCGCATTGGCTGTCAATATGCTACTGAAAAGTATGTCAATCAGAACAATTCCGCAGTATATCATCCTATATTTGCTTATGTTTGCTGTCCAGATTGTTGCTTATGGAGTTGTTGGGAAAGTAGCAGGCATTATGGCATCCGGCAAGATTGCTGTGGTTTGGATATGCATAGGCATTGTTTTACTTGCTTTAGCTTTAGCTTACGAAGTCAATCCAGCCCAGAACTCAGTGATAGAAATTGTCAGGGTAAAGCCCTTTTATTTGTTTCTTATGATAGCAAACCTGCCGGCGTTGTTTACCGGACAATGCCTTTTGGGTGTATTGGGTAACACTGCTCTATTATATTTCATTCTCTTTCCGGTAATGTTCATTGTTCAGATTCTTCTTTATGGTTTTTTGGGAAGACTTTTGGTCAGTATATTCCCGGAATGAACCGATATTTCACTTTTTGTAAATAGGCCACCCGGTAAAATCAAAGCCTTTCAACAGCGTTCGTATGCTAATTAAACTGAAATATCCCCAAAACAAAAATAATAGGAAACTGAAGCTAAAGCTTTTAAGAAATGACTCAAGTGTAGAATTTTTTATTTCCAACATGATTTCCCGTTTATACCTGACTCAAACATCCCGGTGCGGCGTTGCTGCGTCTCGTTTTTAATAGAATACCCGGCCTGTGATAAAAATACAAGCTTTCCAGATGCTTCTTGAAGGTTTGTCGTCCGGAATAGTTGCAAAGCTTAGCTTGTTGTTATCTGGGATTTTCCATTTTGAAATTTGTTTTTTCTGTCAGTTCTGTTATCCTGTCTAATAAAGAAAGAATAGCCACAAAAAAGCTCAAAAAGATAATAGAAATAGTTTTTGTAAATTTTGTGCCTTTTTGTGGCTAATAAACCTGGGGTATTATGAAATCGCCTAAAGACAAGATAAAAATCCTGTTTCTCTGTACGGGTAATGCGTGTCGCAGCCAGATAGCGGAGGGCTGGGCAAGGCACTTAAAAGACGATGTCATCGATGCGTACTCCGCGGGGATAATTCCGGCTGGGCTTAGTTCAAGGGCGGCAGAGGTTATGGCAGAGGCGGGAGTTGATATTTCACAGCAGTATTCCAAGCATATCGATGATTTGCAGGGGATAGACTTTGATTATGTAATTACTCTATGCGATAATGTCAGAGAGCTAGGTTCGACAAGCTCACTATACAATTGCCCGGTATTCCCCGGCAAGGCAAAGATGATTCACAGGGGATTTGATGACCCTTCTTTTATGTTTGGTACCGAGCAGGAGATTATGACCGCCTTTAGAAGAACACGGGACCGAATCAGGGCGTATGTAGAAACGCTGCCGGGGAGTTTGGACGAGAATTAGTTGATTAGTTAATTGCTGATTGATTGAATAATGTTGGCTAAGTAACTATCTCAAAACTGTCACCCCTGCGAAAGCAGGGGTCTATAACGTAAGAAATGGATTCCTGCTTGCGCAGGAATGACATTTTGTGTTTTGGGGAAGCTTTTAATTGGGGCTAATAAAAATGGATGCTGAGCTGCTGGAAAAACGCTCATCTGCGATAACGCTTTCTGACATGGAAATCTTTGTCTTTCCAGAGCTTATGCACAGTCTGGTCCTGGCCAATATTATGAGCCCTGTTATTTGGCAGTGGCGACAGCTGGATTGCTTCAAAAAACTCGAAGGTAAAAGCAGCTACAGGAAATTGATGCGGCTGAGGCAATTTATAATGGATGAGTACGATTTCAACCTCGACCTGGAGACGTGGGGGCTTACCAGTAAGGCCACGGAGCTTAAAAGGTTTGAAAAATTTATTTCACCGGACGATATCGCCAAAAGTAATGCGCTTTTCGGCTATCACGGCGACAAGTATTACTTCGACGTTGATATCCGCAGGCATTTCGGCCTGGATAAGTATAATGACGACGTGATACCTTACTGGAAGACGGAGACAGTCGAGGCGATGAACGCCTTTCGTCTAAAAGCCGGTTACAAAACAGCGGCGGGGGAGTGCGTATCCCTTGCAGGGCTTTACGTGGCGGCGGCGTTTATTGTCTGCGGAATTGCTCTTGAAGATATTTATATGATACTGACGCCGCTGCATTCGCAGAATTTCATCGATTTGCAGGATGGGATTTTGACCAACAACAGAAGATTAGTTACGAAAACGATGTGGTTCAACGGCACAGCCATATCCAACAAGGCGCGGCGTGCATTACGCAATGAAAACGTAACGATTGTCGCCCATCCATCCGGCTATATACACTGTTTATACAAGGATGCGACTATAGATAAGAAGCTCTATCAGGATTTTGCCTGTAAACTCGGTTCATATCTTTCGGAGGAGCTGTCGATTTCCGCTGTTGCGGGTTTTCTGAGGACCTATCGGGACTACCAAAAATACTTTCAGCTCTGCCGTGAATGTCACGGCCAACCACAATTCTTAAAAGCTGAGGCGTTGTTTCACTACGAGCATGGAAGTAATTTCAAAATAGCAGATAAAACGCACGAGAAACTTCTTGCTGAAGTATCCGATGAAGATTTTGTGCCATACGAGTTGCCTGGCAGGATTCGCTGCGATAAACTTGAAGAATTTATCCAAAAACAAAAGGTTGACGTGAGAAACGCGGATGGTAAAGCGGCATTAAGAAGTTTTGTTGAGCCGGTCATTCCTGATGCACAGGAGTTTGTTGATAAACTTGCTGACTTTGTGCATATCGAAGCGAAGTTGCCGAGTTTGGACAAAAATTTTCTTCCAGCAGAACCGATTGAAATAACTGTCGAGCAGAGCAGGGAACAGATAATTAACTATCTGCAGGAACTCCGCCGAAGCAACGCGACAGCCGACCTTGCCTTTTATGCGTATCGCGATATGCAAAGCTGTGACTGGGTGCCGTTTGTAAAGGCGGCAGTGGAACGTAATCCGGTATCAATCCAAAGGACAGAAACGATGTCAATTGAGCAGATTCATGCGCAGCTTGAGAAGATGGAAAATGCGTCGATTTACGATGGTAAGCGATTGGCTCAGCCGGACGAGGTGGCAAACTACAAGACCGGTGATGGGCTGGAAAAGGCCTTTCTCTTAGCTAATATAATCCGCAAGAGAAATCCCGAACAGGGTATTGAAATAACCGTAGATGATAGTGAAGTAATACTAAAAGGCCTGCGTGAGTATCGGTTTGGGTCCGATAAGGGATTTCAAAAACAGATTGATATCCCAGCTGGAAGCGAATTTTATTCGAATTGATTAGAAAAAGACGGCTATATGCTCAGATGTCCGGGACAAGACCAGAGATTTTGGAAGCCGGAGGATATCTTCGAGTTGAAGTGCGCAAACTGCGGCCAGCCAATGGAGTTTTTCAAGGATGAGCCGAAACTAAGGTGCATCAGGTGTAAACATGTAATTGTTAATCCGAAGATAGACCTTGGCTGTGCAGAGTGGTGTCAGTATGCCGAGCAGTGTGTTGGGGTTTCTTCTGTAAAGAACATAAGTATTATTCGAGATAAACTCATTGATGAGATGAAAAAAGTATTCGGCGAAGACCAGAGGCGGATTGAGCATGCGCTTTCTGTATTAAATTATGCCGAGCAGATACAGGAGGCCGAGGGTGGTGACCCTCTGGTGGTCAAGGCGGCTGCGATTTTGCATGATATCGGGATTCACGAGGCGCAGCGGAAGTATGGTTCTTCAGCAGGCAAGTACCAGGAGATTGAAGGTCCGCCGATAGCTGAAAAGATTTTGAAGAATTACCAGTTAGGCGATGAAGTGGTCGAGCATATGTGTAAAATCATCGCAAACCACCATAGCGCCAAAGGCATAGATACATTGGAATTTAGATGTGTGTGGGATGCGGATTGGCTGGTAAACATCCCTGAGGAATATAAGGATAAAAACAAGGAGCAGCTTCAGGCCGTTATCAATAAGGTGTTTAAGACATCAAAAGGCCACGAGATGGCGCTGGAGTTATTTGTGAATTTTTAAATGGGAGGTAATCAAAATGTTAAAGGATGGCGAAAAGGGAGTAATCATTCAGCGCGATAAATGCACGTATGCGGTTGCACCGCATATTCCGTGTGGAGTTGTTCAGCCGGTGACTCTGCGTAAACTCGCAGATGCAGCGGAAAAGTATGGTGCTGCAGCGCTAAAAATAACCAGTGCCGCAAGAATCGCAATAGTAGGTCTGAAAGAGGAAGATGTTGATAATGTCTGGTCCGAACTAGGGATGAAACCCGGAGCAGCTGTCGGGCTTTGTGTAAGAAGCATCAAGGCATGTCCGGGGACAACATTTTGCAAACGCGGTATTCAGGATAGTCTTTCGCTGGGGCTTAAGCTGGATGAAAAGTATCACGGGTTGGAATTGCCCGCCAAGTTTAAGATTGGCGTAAGCGGCTGTCCAAACCAGTGTGCTGAGACCTGTATCAAGGACGTTGGGTTTGTCGGCTTGCCGAAGGGTTGGAAGCTCCTGGTCGGCGGCAACGGCGGCGCAAAACCAAGATTGTCGCAAGAGCTTGCGAAAGAGCTTTCAACTGAACAGGCACTTGAGCTGGTAGATAAGATTATCAATTACTTTAAAGCCAACTCTAAGCCTCATCAGAGACTGGGTTCGATGATTGAAAAGATGGGTTTTGAAGAGTTCAAATCAGCTGTTTGTAGCGAATAAACTTCGGACAGAAATATTGGTAAAATCGATACTATCCACTCAGCTCGCCTCGTCCGCCTTGCTGCGAGGCAGGCTGCGAAGCGGGCATGAAAGGGGATATGATGAGAACACTTAAACCAAATGTCTATGCCGTCGGTGCGAATGACTGGGACAGGAGATTGTTCGATTCGCTGATTCCACTGCCTGACGGCACGAGTTATAATGCTTATCTTGTCAAAGGCAGCGACAAGACGGCACTATTGGATGCTGTTGACCCGACGAAAAGCGATGTGCTGATAGATAATCTGGTCAAGGCCGGCACAGACAGGCTCGATTATGTTGTCGCCCACCACGGCGAACAGGACCACTCCGGCGGCATACCGGATATATTGACGCTTTGGCCTGATGCAAAGGTAGTAACAAATCCGAAGTGCAAGGGGATGCTTATCGATTTGTTGAATATCAGCGGGGATAAATTTATTACCGTTAATGATGGTCAGACACTTTCTTTGGGTGATAAGACATTACAGTTTATATACATACCCTGGGTTCACTGGCCGGAGACGATGGGCACTTATCTTCAGGAGGATAAAATACTATTTCCCTGTGATTTCTTCGGCTCGCACCTTGCGACAAGCAGCTTGTTCGTGGAAGATGAGGCGGTTGTGTATGAGGCGGCAAAGAGATATTACGCTGAGATAATGATGCCTTTCAGGTCGGCCATAAAAAATAATCTGGAAAAGATTAAGCCGCTTGAGATTGAAATAATTGCTTCAAGTCACGGCCCTATTTATGATAAGCCGGGGTTTATTATCAACGCCTATAAAGACTGGGTCAGCGACCAGGTCAAAAACGAGGTTGTGCTGCCGTATATTTCAATGCATGGAAGCGTAAGAAAAATGGTCGAGCATTTTGTGCAAGCCCTGATAGAAAGAGATATTACTGTTAAGCAATTTGACCTTGCCGTAACGGATATTGGCAAGCTGGCAATGTCGCTGGTTGATGCTGCAACGATAGTGCTTGGCTCGCCGACGGTCTTAGCTGGGGCACATCCGAAGGTTGCATACGCTGCGATTTTGGCAAATGCACTTCGGCCGAAAACCAAATTTGCCTCTATTATCGGCTCCTATGGGTGGGGTGGTAAGATGGTAGAGCAAATAGCAGGATTAATACCGAATCTTAAGGTGGAAATCCTTGAGCCGGTTGTGGCAAAAGGTTATCCTAAAGAAGATGATTTTATGGCTCTGGATAAATTGGCTGATGGGATATTGGCTAAACATAAGGAACTTGGAATTGTTAAATAAAGGGCGCTCGTCCCCTTAGGGGCCGTAGCCCGGGAAGTAGAGAAATGAGTATAGAATTCAATGCTTTTGAGGCTTTTCAGATAGCTGAGCGAATCGAACGCAATGGTGCCGGATTTTACCGTAAGGCGGCGGAATTATTTGATGACCCCGACATTAGCAAAATGCTTCTCCAGTTGGCTGACTGGGAGAGCGGCCATGAAAGGGTCTTCTCTAATATGAGAAAGCAGCTTTCGGAAGAGGCACCGGGTCAGCGGATATTCAAACCTGAAGATGTTCCTTTCGACCCTAAGGCGATGGCCGGCCTTGCGGTGTTCGGAGTAGGGAAAGAGCCGTCCGTTGAACTTTGCGGTGAGGAGAGCATAATCGATATTCTGAAAATGGCTATTGAGAAGGAGAAGGATTCGATAGTTTACTATACTGGATTGAAGGGCTTTGTTCCAGCCCAGGCAGGCAGGGACAAGATTGATGATGTTATCAGGGAAGAGTATCGCCACATCGGAATCCTCAGCCAGTCGCTTCAACAGAGAGAATAGCCAAATTGTCAGGGGGGCTGCTGCCCTCCTATTCGGGAACGTATTAAACGAAAGGAAAAGTGGCAATGGATATATTACAGTACGCAGTGCAGATGGAAAAGGATGGTGAAGATTACTATCGCCAATTGGCACAGCAGACCGGCAATAAAGGATTAAAGACCATATTGACAATGCTCGCCGATGAAGAGGTCAAACATTGCAACACCATAGAGAAAATGAAAACCGAAAAGCCACAAATGGCTGGAACCACAATCCTGGCTGATGCAAAGAATGTCTTTGTTCAAATCAAGGAGTCTAATGAGAAATCTGATTTTGATACCAACGAAGTCGAGCTTTACAGGAAGGCCCAGGATATCGAAAAAAGAAGCGAGGATTTCTATGAAGAAAAGGCAAATGAAGTAAAAGAAGAATATCAAAAGGATATTTTTCTGAAACTGGCGGAAGAAGAGAAAAAGCATTATTTTCTGCTTGAGAATATAATCGAGTTTGTGTCCCGCCCTGAGACATGGGTCGAAAATGCCGAGTTTAATCATCTTGAGGAATATTAGGATTTCAGAACCATTTGAGTTTGTTACAGGAAAACTAAGTTGTATCTATGCTTGATAAGAAAG
>Ga0315548_1001778_pt1 | contig 17537 bp, 12 predicted proteins | sample SalMarSW160110MG_2_FD_202540 | JGI IMG/M metagenome (GOLD analysis project Ga0315548, IMG submission 202540) | Salt marsh sediment microbial communities from the Plum Island Ecosystem LTER, Massachusetts, United States - Salt Marsh Sediment SW1601-110 ...
AAGATGGGAATTTCGCACAACTCGCCCTTTACCTTATAAAGATGCTAATTATTTTAATCAGGAATTTCTTGACGAATCTATACGATGCACCAGAGCAACTATAAAATCACAGGATGCCAATTTTATTATACAGGGTGATTTTACAGGCAAATATTTCAACGTTAAAGACGGTAAGCGGAAAACTTGTTATCAACCGTCTGTTTATAAACACACAGTATTTCTCTTTGGAGGTTCAACTGTATTCTGTCAGGAAGTCCCTGATGAGGATACTATTGCAAGCTATTTGCAGATGATGTTTTTGGCAAATGGTAAAAATGACGTAATTGTCGAAAATTATGGAACGGTGTCGATGATTGCTTCACAGCATACAGATAGATTGTTTCAAACCCCGTTAAATCAGGGTGATGTGGTCATATTTTATGACGGAGTTAACGATGTTATATATCCTGTCTATAATGGTAATACCTCAGGATGGCTGCCGGGCCGCGGACACGACGGGGGAACGAGAAAGTTAAATTGGCTGCAGCGATATTTGTACCCGCTATCTGTAAAGTATAGCAATACCAGCACCACCGCTAAACTTTTCATGAAAATTCTCGAACGAAAAAAGCCTGTCAATATAGCAGATAAGGACTTATTAAACGAAAACCTTAAAAAAACTGAGGAAAATTATAAACAAGCTCTAATTAAAGCTCATTACTATGTAATCACGAAAAAGGGGGGTTTTTATCATTTTCTTCAGCCTAATGTCTTTACGCTTCCAAAATATTCTAAATACGAAAAATGGCTTATCAATAATACATTAAAAGAATTTATAGGGATGGATAAGGCATTTGCCGTTGCTTATCCCCGACTCAGAGCCGCATCTGATGACATAAAAAAAGAAGGCGTAAAATCGTTTGATTTGACAGGTATCCTTAATCAGCGAACACAAAATGAGGAACTTTATCTCGACTGTTATCATTGCAATCATGCTGCCAATAAACGTATAGCCAGCGCTATCTATGATGTTATTTCAAAAAACTATTGAAATACAGCGATTAGACGGTACTTTTAATAGATTCCTCGACTTAGCCTGGGATAACAGAAAGGAAAGGAGAAAGCTATGCCGGCAAATATAGCACATATGGTCATAGCGCATAAGGCGCTCGAACAACTGAAAACAAAAAAAGGCAGCGAGGTCGCAGACTTCGCTCAAATAATCGATGATACTTCCCTGGCAAAAAACTGCAGGGCATATATGAACCTCGGCAGTATCGGGCCGGACCTGTACTATTACTGTAACATAGCCGGCTCGGTCAAAGATATGCTAACGGAAGGTTTCGTTCAGGCCATCGGTGTAACACCATGGGCCTACCATCTGCACTCGAACCAGGTCAATATATTTCCCCTGAAGCTCGGCGAGATTCTCTTCAAGGACGCCATCCACAAAGACAGCCGGATAACGCTCGAAGCAGATGACATCCGTAAATTAGCTTACATTGCGGGACACCTGACCCACATCGCAGCCGACCAGATTATCCATCCGCTGGTAAATCAGATTGCCAAGCCCTACTACCGCAACGGTGAGAACCGCAAAAAACACCGTGAGTGCGAGGTCTTTCAGGATTATTTTCTCTATGAAGAGGTCTACCGAGCTAAAAGGCGGACTCTGCGAGGAATGCAGAAAGTCACATACGACTTTTTTGAGCAGGATTTCAATAAATGGGTGGACTGCGTTCCAAGCCTTTCAACCAGAAACACCGAAGACTGGTTCCGTTATTTTTTGCAGCGCGGCTTTGCTGAGACGTACGGGACATTTCCAGAGGAAGAAAAAATAGAAAATTCGGTTGATAACCTGCTGCTGACGCTCAGAACATGCAAGACGCTCGGACCTTACAAAAAGGCCCAGAAGGAATACGAGACGGATGGGCCTAATTCGCGGATGTATCAAGAGTATATAAAAGACGTGGATTATATCAAATTCTACGAAGAGGCGGTCAGATTAGCGGTGATATACATTATTGCGTTATACGAGGTTTATGATGTTCTGAAAAAGGGAAAAGACTTCACCAAAAAACACAAGAAGCGGTTTCGGAGCATTGTCAGTGGAGCAGATTTGGCCTGCCCGCTGGAGCAAAACATTTACGACAAGGCATACGCCGCTCTAATGGATAAAAAGCAAACACAAAGCAAATATAAAAAGATTTTCAATTTATGAGATTACTTCGCCCCCTGCTTTCTTGCAAGCCCCAGCGTCTCACGACGCTAGTCGGGGCTGCGGACGAAAGCAAGAAGGGGGCTCGCAATGATCAGGTGAATAAGGCAGATATGGATATCTATAATCTTGTTAGTTTTGCAGGGATATTTGTTCTGATTGGCTTTGCATGGCTCTTGTCGAATGATAAAAGAAATATGAACTTCAGGGTTATCGGCTGGGGGATTGGGCTACAGTTATTAATTGCGATATTTATCTTCGTTGTACCGGCAGGGGCTAAAGTGTTTTTTGTGGTTAACGAGGTGATTATAAAAGTCCTTGATTCCGCATCGGCGGGGGCAAAATTTGTTTTCGGAAGACTTGCGCTTGCGCCGGGACAGGTAAACGAATCGGGAGAAGAGTCGCTGGGAGTCATTCTGGCTTTTCAGGCATTCCCGACGATTATCTTCTTCTCGGCGCTTATTTCGATTTTGTACTACTTCAAGATTATGCCCCTGATTGTAAGGGGGTTTGCTTACGTATTCACGAAGCTGATGAGAATATCTGGCGCGGAGTCCCTTGTTGCATCAAGCAATATATTTGTAGGGATTGAGTCCGCTCTTACCGTTAAGCCATATCTTAACCGAATGACTAATTCTGAGCTATGCACTATTTTGACAGCAGGGATGGCGACGGTCGCTTCCAACGTTTTGGCATTATATGTATTTAGCCTTCAGAAAGTATTTCCAACAATCGCAGGACATCTGGTCTCAGCATCTTTGCTTTCTGCGCCAGCGGCAGTTGTAATGTCAAAAATCATCTTTCCTGAGAAAGAGCAGCCGGAAACTTTAGGTATCAACGTTCAGCCTTTTTATGAAAAGGACAGCAGTATCTTTGAAGCGATAATCAACGGGGCCAACGCCGGAGTTAAAATGATTGTTGGGATTGTAGCGCTACTTATTGCAGTTCTGGGTTTAGTGGCCCTTGTCGATTTAGTTTTGTCCGCTGTCGGCTCAAAAATTGATTTGCTTTTTAACATCAATACCGATTTGTCGCTGAAAACAATATTCGGTTACATCTTTTATCCTTTTACAATAATTCTGGGTATTCCACTGGATGATGCCGGGGTAGCTTCCAAAATTATCGGTGAGCGATTGATTGTTACGGAAGTTGTGGCTTATAAGGATTTGGCAACTGTGCTGGAGCAGAACCTATTACAGCATCCGCGTTCAGCAGTGATTATTACTTATGCATTATGCGGATTTGCTCACCTTGCCTCAATGGCGATTTTCGTGGGGGGTGTTTGTGCGTTGGCCCCTGACAGAGTCCGCAACATATCAAAAGCCGCGATTCGGGCACTTATCGCCGCGACGCTGGCCTGTCTTTTAACGGCCTGCGTTGCAGGAGCATTCTCCACAAAAGGGTCGATTCTACTGGGTAACTGACAAGGTCGGTCAGACTTCGTCTGCCCAGACGAGTTATTTAATGCCGGAATGATAACTCTGCAGTGACCTCACAGGAGCCGAGCCATCTCGACGTGCGGCGATGCCCTTTGCAGAGGCGGCGGCGGCAGCAGTTGTGGTTATATAAGGAATCCTGTATTTAATGGCAGCTTTGCGAATGTAAGAATCATCGTGCTTACTTATCCTGCCTGCGGGGGTATTGATAATAAGCTGAATCTCGCCATTCTTTATAGCATCCACTATGTTGGGTCTGCCCTCCTGCATTTTGAGGATGTGCTCACTTTTGACACCATTATCAGTCAGGTACCGATGAGTTCCTTCTGTTGCCTTGATTTTGAAGCCGAGTTTCTGGAACTGCTTTGCAACCTCAAGTGCGGCTTTCTTATCGTTATCAGTTACAGTCATCAGGACAGCTCCCTCAGCAGGAAGCTGCTGCTTGGCGGCCTGCTGAGATTTGAAAAAAGCAAGGCCGAACGAATCCGCCATGCCTAATACCTCACCAGTGGAGCGCATCTCCGGCCCAAGAAGAGGGTCAACTTCCGGAAACATATTGAATGGGAAAACAGCTTCCTTTACACCAAAGTGCGGAATTTTGCGATGCTTCAGATTAAGCTCAGAAAGTTTTTTACCAAGCATAAGCTGAGTTGCCAACCGGGCCATCGAGATTCCACAGACCTTGGAGACCAGCGGAACAGTCCGCGATGCCCGCGGATTTGCTTCAAGAATATATACCACATCATTAGCTATAGCATACTGAATATTCATGAGGCCAACCACATTCAGCTCTATTGCAATTTTTCTGGTATATTCACAGATAGTGTCAATGTGTTTCTTTGGAATACTGATGGGCGGAATAACACAGGCAGAATCGCCAGAGTGAATACCGGCAAGCTCGATGTGCTCCATAACAGCAGGGACAAATGCATCTTTTCCATCAGCGATGGCATCTGCTTCAGCTTCGATAGCGTTTTCAAGGAATTTATCAATAAGAATGGGCCTTTCAGGCGATACTTCGACCGCTTTTGCGACGTAGTGTTTTAGCATGTCCTCATCGTGGACGACCTCCATAGCCCGTCCACCGAGAACATAGGACGGTCTTACCATCAAAGGATAGCCAATTCGCTCGGCAATAGCGAGTGCCTCTTCTTCGCTGCTGGCCATACCAGATTCCGGCTGAGGGATGCCGAGCTTTCTCATCATATCCCGGAAACGGTCACGGTCCTCAGCTAAATCAATCGTCTCCGGTGAAGTGCCTATTACCTTTACGCCCGCCTGGGCCAATTCACTGGCGATATTAAGCGGTGTCTGGCCGCCAAACTGGACAATCACACCTTCCGGTTTTTCTTTTTCATAAATGCTCAGTACATCTTCAACAGTAAGCGGCTCGAAATACAGCTTGTCGGAAGTATCGTAATCTGTAGAGACAGTTTCCGGGTTGCAGTTTACCATAATCGATTCGTACCCTTCGTCCCGCAGAGTAAATGCAGCGTGAACACAGCAATAGTCAAACTCAATACCCTGACCGATACGATTCGGGCCTCCACCCAAAACCATAATCTTGCGTCTCTTGGAGGTTTGAACCTTGTCGGGTGCATTATAAGTGGAGAAGTAATATGCGGCATTCTCGACACCACTTACGGGCACCGGCTCCCAGCCCTCCACCACTCCCAGCGAAATACGCTTCTGGCGGATTTGACTTTCCGCAATGCCAAGTATTTTAGCCAGGTACTTATCAGCAAAGCCATCTTTCTTGGCCTGAATCAGGAGTTTGTCAGGAGGCGTTTTGCCTTTATACTTCAAAAGTTTTTCTTCCAATTCAACAAGTTCAGCCATTTGCTCGATGAAGTAGTGCTTGATGCGTGTCTTTTCAAAAAGTGTTTCTATATCAGCACCTTTTCGCAGGGCTTCGTACATAATGAATTGTCGCTCGCTCGTAGCTTCACTCAAAAGGTTCAATAGCTCGTCAAGAGAGAGCTTATTGAAGTTCTTTGCAAAGCCGAGTCCGTAACGCCCTGTCTCGAGAGAACGAATGGACTTTAAAAACGCTTCCTTGTAATTCTTACCAATGCTCATCACCTCACCGACGGCACGCATTTGTGTGCCGAGCTTGTCTTCGACGCCTTTGAACTTCTCAAAAGCCCAACGGCAAAACTTAACCACAACGTAGTCTCCCGAGGGAGTATATTTTTCCAGCGTTCCATCCCTCCAGTACGGTATCTCATCGAGAGTCAGCCCACCAGCCAACAATGAAGAAACGAAGGCAATTGGAAAGCCAGTGGCTTTTGAAGCAAGCGCAGATGAACGCGAGGTCCTCGGATTGATTTCTATTACGACTACCCGACCTGTATCGGGGTCGTGAGCAAACTGGATATTAGTACCACCTATGACCTTAATGGCATCGACAATATCATAAGAATATTTTTGCAGCTTTTTTTGCAATTGCTCATCGATAGTAAGCATCGGAGCGGTGCAGTAGGAATCTCCCGTGTGTACACCCATGGGGTCCACATTCTCAATGAAACAGACGGTTATCTTCTGCCCCTTTGCATCGCGGACGACTTCCAGCTCCAGCTCCTCCCATCCGAGGACAGACTCCTCCACTAAAATTTGATGAACAAGACTTACCGAAAGACCTCGAGCTGCTACAGTACGCAGCTCCTCGACGTTGAAAACCGCCCCACCACCGGTTCCACCCATTGTGTAAGCCGGACGGATAATAATAGGATAGCCAATTTCATCGGCAATTTTTTCTGCTTCCTCAACGCTAAAGGCAAGCTCGCTCTTCGGCATCTCGATTCCCAGCCGATTCATTGTCTCTTTAAAGATACCTCTGTCTTCACCACGCTCAATAGCATCAATCTCGACACCAATGACCTTAACGCCATACTTTTCAAGTGCACCTGCACGGGCAAGCTCCGATGACAAATTAAGTCCGCTTTGTCCGCCCAGATTGGGCAAAAGCGCATCCGGCCGTTCCTTCTCGATGATTTCTACCATGCTCTGCAGGTCAAGCGGCTCGATGTAGGTAACGTCAGCCGTACCGGGGTCGGTCATAATTGTGGCCGGGTTGGAATTGACCAAAAGTATCTCATAGCCCAGCTTTCGAAGGGCCTTGCAAGCCTGGGTTCCGGAATAGTCAAATTCACAGGCCTGGCCGATTACGATTGGGCCGGAGCCGATAATCATAATCTTGTTTATGTCCTTTAGTTTCGGCATAGAAAACCTCCTGTTATGTCAGCATTTCAACGGATTCTATAGCATAACCGTAAGATTATTGCGGGAGATTAAACTACATAAAGTCTCAGCTGTCAAATAAGAAAACTTTATAAGACAGGTAAGCAGAGTTTATTTATGGATACTCACCGTCTTGACTTATTTAAAGAGTTACCAGCAAATATGTTAGCATAGGGTTTATACGCCGCTTCCTTGCAGGCCGATAGTAATTGCTGCCGGCCAGATTCCATATATATATATGTTTCTAACTGGCTGCGAGTATCCGATGAATTCGTATGATTAAACCGAGTCGTATGCGCGTTTGACTTCCTCGGCTATAATCCTTAGCCCCTTTGTAACTGTATCCTCGTCACGTGAGTAATTTACGCGGATACATTCGTTTTTGTGCTGCCACTTTTCCGTAAGTCCCGGAAAGAAATAGTGACCCGGGACAACAAGAACGCCCCTATCTTTCAGGCGTTGATAAAGCTCGGCATTGGTAATAGGCAGGTCTGGAAACCACAACCACAGGAAAATAGCACCTTCAGGTTTGTGTATGTGGAAATCAACTCCCTTTAGCTCTTCTAACAATTGTTCTACAGCCTTATCCGCTTTTTTCTTATAGAAGGGCATGATGACATTACGACTTAAATCAATTATCTTCCCGCTGCGAACAAGGTCAGCTGCAATAGCCGCTCCCATACTGCCCGGCGAAAGGTTTATTACAGCGTTGACCTGCGAAACCATAGAGATAACTTCTTCATTGGCGATAACGATTCCAGTGCGGGTCCCAGGCAGACCAAGCTTGGAAAGACTCATAATTACAATCGTGTTTTCATTCCAAAGAGGCTCGGCTTCGGTAAAAATAATATTAGGAAACGGCGTGCCATAGGCATTATCAATAATCAAGGGGACATTATTCGCAGCGGCAAGGGTGCTTAGTTTTTTAATTTCAGAGTCGGTTAATACATTGCCGGTAGGATTTGTCGGCCGAGATACACAAACAGCTCCGATTTCGTCGGTAATACTAATCCGGTCAAAATCGATATGGTATTTGAAGAAGTGGTCATCGATATGCTCGATTTCGGGCTTGTTTGCCACAAACAAGTCTGCTGCCAAACCGACATCGCAGTAGCCAATATATTCCGGGGCAAGCGGAAAAAGAATTTTTTTGTCTGGGCCAGATTAAAATTCACCGGCAAATATATTAAAAAGGATAAAAAAGGCCGACTGGCTGCCGTTTGTCAGAGCGATGTTTTTGGGATGTATGTCCCAGCCGAATTCGTTGGCCAGCAACGCGGTAATGGCTTCGATAAATTCCCTGTTGCCCTGCGATGGGTCGTAATCCCCAATGGCCCGCTCGAATTCATGACCATTGGCGAGCAGCTTTTGCATACTCTCGCGAAAATGCCGCTGGACTTCGGGGATATGAGCAGGATTTCCTCCCCCAAGCATCAGAATGTCCCGACCTTGCGCAAAGGCAATGCTCAGGTCATCCATCAACTGGCCTATGCCGGAGCCGGTTGCGATCTTCTTAGCAAACCTGGATAATTTCGCCATTACAACATTATTATTGCGTCTTCTCTTTAGGGCAAGGTGAAACTATAATTTTTTCAGCCCAGTTGCGCCATTCAGCAGGGCCGTTCTCAGTAAAATATTCGAACGATTTATCATCAGCCAACCGTCCCAACAGAATCTTACGGTCAGCTGTGTCCGGCACATCTTTAATAATCCTTTTTCGAAGGACTTCAAGCTCTGCTAAAAATTCGCCATGCTTCTCGGTGAAAATCTGCTCCAGCTTTTTTCTTACATGGCCTGCATAAGCCGGATAATGTCCTTCGGTGCCTATGGCTATCTGCAGGTCGCCGCGTTTTACAACAGCCGGCACGAAAAAGTCACAAAGCTCCGGCTCATCAACAACGTTGCACAGAATCTCCAGCTCCTGACAATCCTTATATATCCGCTTATTTAGTTCCGGTTTATTTGTCGCAGCTATAGCCAGTACCGCACCGGTTAGATAGCTTTTGGAATACTTGGCTCTTACCAATTCGGCGTTTGTACCCTGACAAAGAGCGGTCATCATATCGCTGATGCGTTCAGCTATAACCACCAGCCGAGCTCCTGCGGTTAGCAACGCCTGTGCCTTTCGCACCGCAACCGCCCCACTACCAACTACGACCGCACGCCGACCACCAAGTTCAAGAAATATAGGATACTTAGCCATAACTCATATTTTATCAACAAACCAGCCATAGTACAAATAAGAGATTGGCTTTGTTCCTTCGACAAGCTCAGGATAAATTGGGTTTGTTTGGGTTTGTTTTATGAGTTCGTAGTTCATTGTTCGTGGTTCATAGTTCATTGTTAAACAATAGCTTACGTTTAATTAGAATCCGCCTATGGCGGACAAGATTGGGTTTGTTTTTGTTAGTTTATGGTTCATAGTTTCCGCCTTCGCCCCTTCTTCGCATAAAGCTACGAAGGGCTACGGCGGACAAGCATTGTTCATAGTGAAATGTTCATAGTTAAATGGTTCATAGTTAAATGGTTCATAGTGAAATGGTTCATAGTGAAATGTTCATAGTTCGTTGTTCATTGGTAACTATGCTCTGCTGAAAAGCTTAAGCGGCACGCCTGATTATCATCAGGTTGTGCGTTAATATTCTTAACAAACATTCCCTTTCACGAGAAATCTCTGTACGGTTACGTAATGCTGAACCTAACAGGCGTTTGTGGCGGGAGAAAACACTTTCTATCTGCCAACGACTATTATAAATCTTCTTATCAAACTTTTCTTTCGTTTCCCTGCGATGTTTACCCTTTGGCTGTCTATCAAAGCCACGAAGATTCAGCTTTATCATCGTCTCCATGCCAAAAATTTCACGGGCTATACGATGATTCGCTTCACTGTCATAACCTCCATCAGCAAGCATCCTCTTAAATCGCACCTGTTTATAAGCCTCACCAACTGCTTCTTCAAATAAACCAAAATCATAACTTGGTCCACGAGTAACTATGCAACTTGCGATAAGATGTGTTTGGGTATCACAAACTACCGTGATCTTAGGCCAGGTTCGACGAAAATACGATGGCCGTTTGGTACATTTGACAAAGTGACAACTTATGTGATGTGTTTCCAGTCCGGTGGAATCAATCGCACCTTCCGGATGCTTATTGAGTATTCCAATTGCCCAACCCTGCTCAAATATGGCAGCTAACAGCTTTTCAAAAGCCCTTTTTTTAACAACCGCTTTTCGGCATAACAAAGGGTTGAATAATGCGGTATGTCCTTCAATCCCAAGACGTTGCGTAAATCCGAGAAGTCCTCGAGCATCTGTATGATACCACGATAGTCTGTTTTTAAAAACTGTCGAAGTACCAAGATGGTGAACAACTGGTGTTGTGTGAAACGCTTTGGTGAAAATGGATGCGAGTAGGCTGGTAGGGAATCCTCGGCTGTCCGTAAAGCTGTTTTGGCCAGGGCTACCGGCGATTTGGTCATTTTTCTTTTTGTTTCCGTACACCATAATTCGGCCTGCTTACTCAAAATCCTTTAAGCTTTTCAACAGAGCATAGTGACCATCCTCCTTCAGACCACCCATCCCCTGTCGTAGTAGCACGGGCTTCCAGCATGTGGAAACACGGCCAAGATGGCCGTGCCACCATAAAGTATTATACCAAATTTAATCAGAAAATGGCAGAAAAAAACGGAGTCAGGTTCCCTTATTCTCTTGAACAAGCGAACTTGTAAATATTGACTATTTTATTGGATGCTCGTCTTGTCTCAGTCATTTAACAAACTCTGCCAAACCTCGTTCAATAGTAGTCTCGGGTTTATATCCCAGCTCCTGAATGGCTTTAGTAACGTCTGCATACGTTCGTTCGACATCGCCCGGCTGAAGTGGCAGGTACTCTTTTGTCGCCTTTTTGCCAAGCGCCTTTTCGATTTGAGCAACTAAATCATTGACTGTTATCGGCCTTGATTCGCCGAGATTGTAAATATTAAAGCCGGTGCATTTTTGCATTGCTGCAACAACGCCCTCAATTATGTCATCGATATATGTAAAGTCACGCATCATAGTACCATCGCCAAAGATTGGTATGGGTTTATCCTGCTCAATAAGCTTGGCGAATTTGTGGATGGCTAAATCCGGCCTCTGCCGAGGGCCATAAACAGTGAAAAAACGCAGGCAGGTTATATTAATCGCATAAAGGTGATGATACGTGTGACAGATAAGCTCGCCGGCTTTCTTGGTTGCAGCATAGGGCGAGATGGGAAAATCGACGTTATCATCCTCAGAGAACGGCACTTTCTCATTGTTGCCATAAACACTCGAGCTTGAGCCAAATATAAACTTATCAATTTTGTGTTTTCTTGCCGCCTCAAGCAATACCATTGTACCGTTTATGTTGACATCAGCGTACAATAACGGCTGGGCGATTGACGGCCTGACACCGGCTCTGGCAGCCAAATGAACAATCACCTCAACGCTATCGCCAACAGCTTTATCCATAGCGGCACTATCGCGGATATCAGCTTCGATAAGCTGGAAATTCTTATTTGCCAAACAACCGGCAGTGTTTTGACGTTTAATTTGAGGGTCATAAAAATCATCAAAGTTATCTACGCCAACGATAGTCCAGCCATCATTGAGAAGACGTTCACACAAATGTGAGCCGATGAAGCCAGCAGCTCCAGTTACCAATGCTTTCATAAGACCTTACCTCATGCTGAAAAAATAATGACCGCTCCGATTACCAGAGCTAATACAGCCATAACTCGAAGAAGCAAAATAGATTGTTTTTGCCACCAATCAAGTACGCGTTTAATCTTTTCGGGCCCGAGTATAAATATCAGCAGGCCTCCTATTAAGAAAAGAATTCCAAAGGCAAATACCACCCAGAACCGTCTACATTCGCGGGCCCCAACTAAAAAAACGACCGCCAGAGCAAATCTTATCAGTCCGGCTAAATATATTCGTTTGCCTTGTCTGAAGAATCCTATCAGCCATTTCATAACATTGGGCCTTAGCAAATACACAATCCCGATAAGAATGATAACTATGCCTATACTTTTAATAACGATGTCCATCCCCATAATCTTTTCCTTTTATCTTCTTAGGACCCCCCCGCAGCTTCTTGCGAAGCAAGAGCGGGGGCAGCCCTTCCGATACAGTGGTATTCAATCCCCTGCTTTCTTACGTAAGCCGGGTCATAAAGATTTCTGCCGTCAAAGATAACCGGTTTTTTCAGCTTTGCAGCAACAGCTTCGAAATCAGGATTTCTAAATTCCTGCCAGTCAGTGAAGATAACCAGAGCATCAGCGCCGTCAAGTGCGTCGTATCCATTTTGAAATGTCTCGATTTTGCCATTCAAAGCCGCCAGTGCCGTGGAAGCAGCTTCAGGGTCATAAGCTTTTATTCTCATCTTACAATCGAGAAATTTTTGTATGCAGTAAATTGCCGGTGATTCCCTCACATCATCGGTCTTTGCCTTAAAAGCCAGCCCCCATACAGCCAATACAGCTTTGTCTTCTCTGCCTTTAAAGAAATCAATAACACGCTTTGCAAACCGCTGCTGCTGATTTATGTTTATCTGCTGAACAGACTTAGCTATGGTCATCTCAACACCATTAGCAGCACCGATATGAATCAGGGCCCGAACATCCTTCGGAAAACAGCTGCCGCCAAAGCCAACGCCCGGAAAAAGAAAGGCCGAGCCAATTCGCGAATCGCTGCCGATGCCTCGTCTTACCATTTCGACATCTGCACCGAGCTTTTCACAAAGCTCTGTTAGCTCGTTCATAAATGAGATTCTCGTTGCCAGCATAACGTTGGATGCGTATTTCGTCACTTCAGCCGAAGCCGGGTCCATAAATAAAATTCGGCTGCTTTTCCTCATAAATGGGCTGTAGAGCTGCTTCATAATTTCCCGAACGGCTGGATTTATTGTGCCTATGATAATCCTGTCAGGCCGCATAAAATCCTCAACGGCAGCACCCTCTTTCAAAAACTCCGGATTGCTTACATAATCAAACGGGATTTCAGTTTTCTTTCTTATTGTATCTGTCACCTTTTTATATGTTCCCACAGGCACAGTGCTCTTTGTTGCAACAATCCGATAGTCGCATGTTTTTTCGCCTATTTCTGCAGCAACTGAAAGGACAGCCGATATATCAGCTGAACCATCCCCAGCTGACGGAGTACCAACCGCAATAAAGATAATAAGCGAATTGTCCAGTCCGTATTTCAGGTCGGTTGTAAAGTGTAATCGGCCAAGTTTCTCATTGTGCCCGATTATTTCAGTCAGGCCCGGCTCATAAATAGGGATTACTCCATCTTTCAAACCGGCAATTTTCTCGCTGTCATTATCCACGCAAATAACATTATTGCCGGCTTCTGCCAAGCATCCTGCCGTTACCAACCCGACGTAACCAACCCCAACCACACAAATATTCATTTTGCCAGCTCCTTGTAGCACGGCCATCTTGGCCGTGTTTTTCAAAAACACGGGCTGGAAGCCCGTGTTACGTTTCGAGAATCTCTACCATATCAATATCTATTTCAACGCTCGCCGCCTGTCCAAGCATATCTACCTGTAAAACCAGACGTGTAACGTTTTTAGTTCTGACAACGATACCATGCAAATCAGCCAACGGGCCTGCCGTAACCCGACAGCGCTGGCCTGCCCTGATATACTTATACGGCACTAAAGGAGCACCCGCTCGAAGAGCTTGCTCAAATTGCAGCAACTCGTCAAGCAGTCTCTTCTGGTCTTTGACTTCGATTAGGTTCGCTACGCGATTTGTTCGCAATAGTTCAATCCGCTGATTCTCTTGGCCACAGAAGAACAAGTATCCGCCAAACAGCGGCAAAAGCGAACGCAGCGTTCTGCCACGTTGACGCCGGACTCTCCAGGTCATCGGAAGAAAGTAACTAATATCTTTGCGAATCAAATCTTGCGCCAGAGCCTTTTCGTTTCTACTTTTGGTGTGAACAACCCACCATAGACCCGTAAAATCACGGATGGATCCCACTTCGGGCCAGATGACAGGCGGATTTTCGCTTGCTTTGAGCAACTCTGTCCTCCGGAATTTGCTAATTTAATCCGTAAAATTGAAGAATCGTCTTAGCAACATATTCTATTTGCTCCGTAGTCAGTTCAGGATAGACCGGCAGCGATAAAACTTCTTTGCAAAGCTGCTCAGCAATCGGAAAATCACTTTCCTTGTAGCCAAGCTCCCTGAAACAATCCTGTAGATGCAATGGCTTTGGATAAAATATTGCTGAGCCGATTTTATTTTCAGCCAAGAACTTTTGCAATTGGTCCCTTTCAGGCACAGTAACGGTGTATTGGTGATAAATGCTGACGTTGTTCGAGCCAATCTTCGGCACTTTAATTGGTGAATTGGCAAAGATATTATCGTAGAGAGCAGCGTTTTGCCTTCTTTTCTCGTTCCATTTGTCGAGGTATTTGAGTTTAACGGCCAAGACTGCGGCCTGGATACTATCAAGACGAAAGTTCCCACCAATCACCTTATAAAAGTATGTAGGATGTTGGCCGTGATTGCGCAGGGTCCTGACTTTGTCTGCAAGTGCTTCACTGTTGGTCGTGACCAATCCACCATCGCCGAAACCGCCGAGGTTCTTGGTTGGGTAAAACGAAAAGCACCCCAAATCACCGAAATTGCCGCATTTGATTCCATCCTGAGTTGCTCCGATTGCTTGCGCAGCGTCTTCAACAACAGCAAGATTGTGGCGTTTGGCAATTTCCATAATTGGTTTCATTTGCGCAACCTGCCCAAATAAATGTACCGGAATAATCGCTCTTGTTTTTTCGGTTAGCTTCTTTTCGATGCGGCTCGGGTCAATGTTGTATGAGTCGGGGTCAACATCCACAAAGACCGCTTTTGCGCCGACCCTGACGACAGAACTTGCTGTGGAGAAGAAGGTAAAAGGGGTGGTTATAACTTCATCACCCGGTTTTATCTCCAACGCCATTAAGCTAACCAGTATCGCATCTGTCCCGCTTGAGACTCCGATGGCATTTTTACAGCCGCAATACGTTGCGAGTTTTTCTTCAAATTCCGCCACAGCAGGACCAAGAGCAAACGACTGACTCTCGCAAAGCTTAGTGATTGCCTGGATAGTTTCGTCCTTGTACGTGGCATATTGCGCCTTCAAATCCAGAATCGGAACCTGCATTAAAACCCTTTCAGATGTTGTTTTATACATATCAAATCTCGATTTTTTTACAATTGCCGGTTGAAAAAACAGAGACGCTGAAATCACTTGCCTTTCATAAAGTCACTAAACCGACACTTATCCTTTTGCCCATTAACAAGATTTTGCAGTTAGTTTACTATTCCTGAAATCCTTGTCAAGCTTAAGGTGTGATAATACGTTTTATCTCCAAATGGTCAAAAAAACGAAAAACTCACATCTGCTGCCGTTCGTTGCCGACCAAAATCGCTAAATAAACATTAACAATTCCTCTATTTTTAATTAAAATTAGACCAAAAATGGACGATTGAAAAGTAAGAAATTGAGTATTTTGGAACTGACGGATAATTTAAAATCAAAAATCAAAGAATTAAAATTCGGAATAACCTTAATGTCCTGTTCACCTGCATTGGCAGGCGGGTCTCTTTGCTTAATAGTTTTCGCCGGGCAGCAAGGCAATTGAATATAAACGCCTCGTTTCTTGGCACGGATAAGACAGAGCTAAGTTCTGCCTTGCAATTGTGTGATAAAGGATTTTTGGTAAAACCGACTATGCACACCGGCTATATCAAGCAGTTGCTATCCATTGTCAAAAATAACAGAGTAAAGCTGCTTATTCCTACCGTTGATTTAGACCTGAAACTTCTGGCTCGTAGCAAACCAAAATTTTCGGCTTTGGGCTGTCGTGTCCTTGTATCATCACCGCAGGTAGTTGATATTTGTCAGGATAAAAGGAAAACATACCGTTTCTTGCTCAACAATGGCTTTGACACTCCTGTTACTATGAGCATTCGTTCAGCACTTGCGAAAAAGAAACTCAATTGGCCTTGCTTTCTGAAACCGTGGGATGGCTACGCCAGCAGAGGAAACGCTATTGTAAAAAATCGAAAGGAACTGTTAATCTTTGCCAAGAGGATTCCAAATCCAATTTGTCAAGAGTACATCGAAGGTACCGAACATACCTGCGATGTATATGTTGATTTTAATATGAAGGCCCGATGTGTCGTTCCGAGAAAACGCATTGAGGTAAGAGCCGGTGAGGTAAGTAAAGGTCAGGTGGTAAAGAACCCACACATTATGAGTGAGTCTGCAAAATTGGTCGAGGCGCTCGGCGCAGGACCGGGTGTCATAACACTGCAATTGTTTCTAACTCATGACGACAAAATAAAATTCATCGAGGTAAATCCGCGATTCGGAGGCGGAGCACCTCTGTCGATTAAGGCAGGAGCTAACTTCCCAAAATGGATATTGCAGGAACTGCTCTGGAAAGAAGTGAATATCCGTTTCGATGGTTTCAAAAATAATTTAATTATGCTTCGCTACGATAACGAAGTTTGGGTCAACAACCCTCCAAAAAATCGGAGTAACAAATGATGCTCGACCAGTTGATTGGACCGAAACGGCAGATTATTTGGGTGATACAGTTCTGGCCGGTACTGGTATCATCTTTTGTATTCGCATTGGCAACTACCTGGCTGTGCAAAAAAATTGCTATAAAATTCGGAATCGTTGACAGACCGGATGACCTAGTCAAAACACACAAAGAACCCATAGCATATCTCGGCGGGGTGGGCATACTCATCGGTTTAATCGTCGGAGCACTGGCAGGTATCAGCTGTTTGAGAAATGAAGAACTTTTCAGCCCTGCTCTGAAATGGCTGCTTGGAATACTGGCTGGCGGAGTAATCGCATGTTTTATCGGGCTCGCTGATGATATATTCGACCTGAAACCATCAAAGAAAATACTCGGACAAGTTGCTGCAGCGATTGCTTTGTTGGCAGTCGGAATTGTGCCGAATCTTCATGCGATTACAAGTTTTTTCGGTTGGTCGTTGCCCCATAATCTCGAAATAATCCTTCAGGTTTTGATTGTGATATTTTTTGTCCTTGGCGCAACAAATTCATTAAATCTACTGGATGGTCTGGACGGACTTTGTGCAGGTGTGACGGTGGTTATTACTGTTGCTATGCTACTTCTATCAATACACCTGGCGACCTGGGAATTCAGCGAAATTGGTGACCCCGTGCGGATTATAATTTGCCTCGGCCTTTTAGGAGGCGTGTGTGGGTTTTTACCTTTCAATCGATATCCAGCCAAGATATTTATGGGCGATGCGGGAAGCATGTTTTTGGGCTTTATAATAGCTGCATTGATGATTTTATTTGCTGAGCAAACCTCACGATGGTGGCTGGCTTCAATCGTTGTATTCGGCCTGCCTATCCTTGATACTGCAGTTGCGCTCGCAAGGAGATTACTTAACCACAGGCCTTTATTTGTCTCCGACCGTGGCCATATTTACGACCAGATGCTCGATAGAGGAATACCTCTGAAAAAGACCGTCTCTATTAGTTATGTGCTCGCCAGCCTTTATGCAGTAGTGGGCCTTATGATGAGCCAGATAAGAACAAGGTATGCTGCAGTTGTGTATATTTTTGTTTCTGCAGTTTCGGCCTTTGTTGTGT
>Ga0315548_1001779_pt1 | contig 17531 bp, 17 predicted proteins | sample SalMarSW160110MG_2_FD_202540 | JGI IMG/M metagenome (GOLD analysis project Ga0315548, IMG submission 202540) | Salt marsh sediment microbial communities from the Plum Island Ecosystem LTER, Massachusetts, United States - Salt Marsh Sediment SW1601-110 ...
TAGTCACTGCTTTGACGCCGGGCAGCTTCTCCGCCTTGCTGGTGTCAATATTCACTATCCTGGCATGGGGATAAGGGCTTCTCTTGACAAAGCCCCATAACAGGTTGGCTATTTCATAATCGGCGGCATACTTTGCCTCGCCGGTAACCTTGGCCCTGGCATCTACCCTGGGTATCGGTTTGCCTAGAATCGAATAATTGCCGAAAGTTTCGTCCATTCTAGTGACCTCCTCGCATCTCTCTGGCCGCTATCTCTATCGCCTCAATGTATTTGACATAACCTTCGTCGGCACACAGGTTGCCCTGTATCGCCTCTCTTACTTCCTGGCGGGTGGGGTTGGGGTTCTCATCAAGTAAGGCCTTGGCCGACATCACCATCCCCGGTGTGCAGTACCCGCACTCTATAGCGCCGTGGTCAACCATTGCCTGCTGTATGGGGTGCAGCTTATCGCCATCGGCCACCCCTTCAATGGTGGTAACCTTACGGCCGTCAGCCTGAAGCGCCAGCACCGAGCAGGACCTGACCGCCTTACCGTCAATATTAACGGTGCAGGCACCGCAGGCACTGTCCAGACAACCCACCTTGGTGCCGGTCAGCTTTAGTTCCTGCCTCAGCAGGTCCACCAGCAGGGTGTTTGGTTTCACCTTAAACTGATAAGGCTTGCCGTTAACGGTTAGCTTTAACTCCTTCAGTTCACCTTTCAAATTTGTCCTCCTTACCAAAGTTAGGCTTTTTTGGCTCTTTCCAGAGCTAACTGTCCTACCCTCCTGACGAAGACCTTTATCAACTCACGCCGGTATTCTGCCGAACCATGTACATCAGAGGGTGGGGCAGCTTCCTTTGAGGCTATTTCGCCGGCCTTAGCCAGCAGGCTTTCGTCGATTGTCTTCCCGATTAGCTCCTTTTCTGCTTTTTTAGCCCTTACCGGGATGGAAGAGCAGTTACTGAGGGCTATCCGGGCGTCCTTACAGAGGCTATCCTTGCCGCTTAAGCTGATTGACACCGCCGCCCCGGCAATTCCCATATCACCTTTCATCACCATCAGCTTTTCATAAGCGGTACCGGTATGAGGTGGCGGGGTTGGCACCTGAATTTCGGTCAGCATTTCATCGGGCTCTAGGGCTACCTCAAGGTAATCCCTGGAAAATTCCTCCATATCAACAGTTCTTTCCCCGCCCGAACCGGCCAGCTTTAATTTTGCCCCAAGGGCGATGAAGACCGGGGCGGGGTCGCCGGCCGGGTCACCGTGACAGAGGTTGCCGCCGATGGTGCCCCAGTTCCGTGTCTGGATTGTGGCCAGATTCCCCTCCATCTCGCTGAGCACTCCGAAATGCTCCTGGATAACCGGGGATCTCTCTATGGCCCGATGTATGGTCAGCGCCCCGATTCTTAAACCCTGCTTCTCATCGTACTTTATATAGTCCAGGCTGGATATGCCCTTGATATCAATCAGGTATTCCGGGGTGAGCAGGCGCTGCTTCATGACAACCAGCATCGACTGCCCACCGCAAATTATTTTAGCCTCCTCTTTGTATTTGGCAAGCAGAGAAAGGGCCTCCTTGACCGTCCTGGGAGCGAAATACTCAAAATCCGCTATCATTTGGCCTCCTCAATTCAAAAGTCACTATATCATATAAAACCTTCTAGGTTCACGTCAAGTTTGCTCACAAGCTAAGACATTTGATATAGCCTGCCTTTCGTTTAGACTTTTTTTGATGCAGTCGTCCTGAAAACAAATTTTCTTTGCTTGACTACACAACCTGCCCCCCCTATGATAAGCTAAGATAAATCAGGCAGAATTTCTCCGTAGGAGGTGCATGCCATGGAAGGCCCGGTGCAGCGTATTGAGCGTATTGAGTACTACTATACTGTGGTTCCCAATAGGGTTGGAGCGGGTGCTAAGGTTTTCAATGAACTCAAGGCAAAACATGTCAATCTGCTTGCTTTCAATGGTTTCCCATTGAGCGCGGAGCGTAGTCAGCTCGACCTCGTGCCGTCCAGCGGAGTTGCCCTCGTTGCGGCGGCACAAAAAGCAGGGATCAAGCTGGTGGGACCAAAGGTTGCTTTCCTGATCTCGGAGTGGGAGCACTTAGGTGCTGTCGCCGACATACTTAGCAAGCTAGAACAAGCCGGGGTCAACGTCACCGCCATGCAAGCCATCGAAACCGGCGACTGGCGTTATGGAGCCATCCTCTGGGTTAAGCCGCGCAATATCGGCAAAGCTGCCCAAGCACTGGGTATCTCTTAAGGCATGTTACCCAGCGTTTCTGATAGTGGCACCCATGATGAGAGGTGATAGGGTGAGGAAATTTGCTTTCTAATCTTTAAGCCTGCCCGTACTGCTCGCGGACCCGGCGCCGCAGGACTTTACCGGTGGTGGTCTTGGGCAGCTCTTCGGTAACAAAGACCACCGAGGTAGGCCGCTTGAAGCCGGCCAGGTGGGGTCGGCAGAAATCAATGATTTCGGCCTCGGTAGCCTTTTCCCCTTTTTTGAGCCGGACTACCGCCCTCACCTGCTGGCCCCACTCCTCATCCTTGACCCCGATTACGGCCGCCTCCTCTATTTTGGGGTGGGTGGAGAGGACGCTCTCCACTTCGTCGGGGCCGATGTTCTCCCCACCCCGGACGATGACGTCGTCGCCCCGCCCGGTAAGGTAGATATATCCCTCGTCGTCCTTGTAGCCCAGGTCGCCGGTGCGGTACCAGCCGTCGGCGGTAAAGGCCTTCTCCGTCTTGGCCTCGTCCCTCCAGTAGCCTTTCATTATCCTCGGCCCCCGCACCACTATCTCCCCTATCTCACCGTCAGGCAATTCTTTGCCTTTTTCATCCCGGACTTGTATCTCAACGTCTTCTAAAGGCAGGCCGATAGATGTCGCCAGCCTCTTCAGCTTCTTCTCCCTCTCCGCTTCCGTTTCTTTGCCGGTGATTACCTGGTCTTCAGCTCTTAAGGCAGCTATAGTTGAAGAGGTCTCCGTCCCGCCGAAGGCGTTTATCAGCGCCCGCCCTGGAAAGCACTCTATAGTCTTTTTAAGCACCTCGTAGGGACAGGCGGCAGCGCCGTAGGTTATCACCCGCAGGCTGGAGAGGTCATATTTAGCCAGGTCGGGGTAGCCCACGATGCGCTTGAGCATGGTCGGCACCACCATCATCCGGGTGGCCCTCTCCCGCTGCACCGTCTCCAGCCACTCTTTTTCGTCAAACTGCCGCATCAGGGCGATGGTCCGGCCCCCGTAGATAGCCGCCATCAGCGCCTGCATCCCGGCCACATGGTAGAGGGGCATGACCAGGACGTTGGTCTCCGCCGGCGCTTCCATATCCGGGGGGTTAACGTTGCTCAGCACATAGGTGCTGTAGGCGTTGTGGTCCTGGGGGACTCCCTTGGGGAAGCCGGTGGTGCCGGCGGTAAAGATAAGCACGGCGATGTCTTCTTCCTTTATCTCAAAAAAGCTCTTTTCCTCGGGCGAGCCGGCGGCGATAAGCTCATCATAGCTCTCCATCCCCTCATGCTTGCCCCCGATAACGATGAAATGTTTTACCGAGGGCAGCCTAGCACGAACGCTGTCTACCATATCGGCGTAGCGGCTGCCAACGAAGAGGACTTTAGGCTCGGCCTTATTGACCAGGTAGACCAGCTCTTCCTCTCTTATCCGGAAGTTAAGAGGCACGAAGATACCCCCCGTCTTCACCACGGCGAAACAGGCCTCCACATACTGGTTACAGTTGACCTCTAAAATAGTCGCCCGCTCTCCCTTGGCTAAGCCCAGTCTATTCAACGAATCGGCCAGGCGGTTGACCCTCTCCTTGAGCTGGGTGTAGCTGTAGCGCTTGTCCTCAAAGGCGATGGCCGTCCTATTCGGGACCAGCAGGGCAGCCAGGTCGAGAAACTCGGTTATAAACATTGTTCACCCCCTTTTCAATCTTCGTTTTTTAATCTGAAGAGGGAATCGGTCTGGGTTCCTGGGCTTGCATCTCCTGACCGCAGCAGGTCAGCTTGCCCTCACCGGCTTTAGTACACAGTATCTCAGTGCCGCATTTTATACAGCGATACCTTTTACCTAATTGACTTGCCACTTGAGTAACACCTCCTGCTCAATTGTTGGTCTACTTCTTCATTTCCATGGGTTTACCGCAGCAGTGGATGGTGCCGTCGCCCCCCCTGGTAACAATGAATTCTGCACCGCACTTGGGACACCTGTACCTCTTACCTATCTGGTTGGCCATATTATATTGATACCTCCGTGTGGTAATTCCTTAGATTAATATTAGCTGTTTTCGGCCAAAGCGACCCTGGGGAAATACTATATCCACATTTTTATTCTGGGGCACGTTATCCTTGATGAAACTCCCTCTATCCCTATATTCTATCGCACACTTCTCTCAATGCTCTGCCTTCTCTTTTTGGGCTTAGACTACCGTAATAGTGCTTTTCCCGTACTGGCTGCACTCTCTACAGAATCTCTGGTAGCCTATTGGGCGTAGATCACCGCATCGATCACATCTTCTCATCTTAGCAATAAGTGTTGGTAATTGTTTAAATTGTCCCTCTGAATAAAGCCAGTGACCGCCGGGTTTTGTCGGGCTGATGATTTCCTCTTTTCTTAGCTGGATGAGCCACGCGACTGGATACCCCAGTTTAACCGCAACCGTGTTTTCAGCTAAAAACGTAACTCGTGATGGGCTGTGCTTAGCCAAAATCTGCCTCACCCGCTCATGGCTCATGCCAAACATCTGACCCAGCTGCCTGAGGCTCCGGCCCTTGTTTCTCTCGTGAATGAGTAGCTCTAAATCGGCTGACGAAACTTTGCTCATTCTAGCCTTTTCCACAGTCTTTTGCATTGGGTAATTTTAGCCCATTTATAGCATTACATTTTCCAGAATCTCCGAAGTTCTGGCTGCAATAGCCACTCCTATGGATGATAGGTATATCTATTCTAACCATCCATAAATATAGTATGGTCTTCCTGGGGGCTCTTTTGCAAAGAGCCCCCAGACCCCAAAATAGTAGTTATTCTTACTTCTTGTAGATGTGCCGACACGGGTAGGTGCCCATGTCTACAATCTTACCCCCCTGTATCTGCTGAACACGTACCTCATCAGCACCCTCAACATCGTCCGGACCATAGGTCAGCGGTGAACCGGTTATACCGCCGGTGTCAAGGTTCTTAATCTTGTAGAATCCATTCTCCAGGACATCAGCCGAGGTTAGCTGGTCAGCCGATTTACCAGTATTTGCCAGGGCCAGCCTCATTGCTTCAACCTGGGTCATGGCTTCAACTATGCCATCCACATACATGATGTGCATAGCTCCGACCTTATCGGGGCGGTTAGCCGCCAGCAGGTCGTTGGCGAAGGTCATCCCGTTGCCGGGGTCATCCCAAGAGGCATAGCCACCAGCGACGCAAAAACCGTTACCCTCTACACCCATAGCCGAAATGAACACCTGAAGGTGGCTCGGTGTGGCACAGCCAAAGGTTATCTTGTATGCCTGACCAGGTCCCATCCCCAGGTTGTTCATTTCCTTTACCGTTGGCTGGGAACCGGGGTTAATCATGACACCGAAGCAAGCGTCAACCCCGTTATCCTTCAGCCATAGAAGCTGGGTGGTTGGTGGCGCGGTGGGTACCAAAGGCACATACTGTTCACCAACTATCACATATCCAATGCCCTCTAGATAAGCTTTCATCTCATCTGTCACAACCGACGTGCCCATGGCATTATCGGCGGTGAGGAAGGCAAACCTCGGTGCCCTGTCCTCTGTCCAGTTCTCCTTAAACCAATCGGCGAAGGCGGCACAGTCATCGGTATAAATGGGATAATTGGTGAAGATGGTTTTTGGCGGCGATAGGAGATAGGGGCCGGCAGCCGCACTAGTGGCACCGATTCGGTCCTCATTTAGCAGGTCCATGAGTGCCAGCGCCTGTGGCGACCCTGATACCCTCTCGACCAAGAGCCCTTTGGCCTTAAGCTCCTCATAGATGGACAGCACCTTCTCTACATTGAGCTCATCATCTCGCCACAGCACCTCGAGGGTTACATTATCGGGGATTGTCTTATCTTGGTACCATGGAGCCAGAATCTTGTTCTCATTTACCCATTTAGCATAGTCCTCGTAGCCGGCCAGACTCGCCGCCATATCCTCAGCGTAGGCACCAGTCAAGGCAAAGCAACCACCGATATATAATGTGTACTCAGGTGGCGGCGTTGTTGGTGGCGTTGTTGTTGGGGTTGTTGGTGGTGTCGTTGTTGGGGTTGTTGGGCAGGCAGCAAGCAGAGGTATTGCCAGCAGCAGAATAATCAGGGAAGCTATAAACACCCACTTAATCTTAGCCATATCTCCTCCTTTCCATTCTTTGATTTAGTCTACTCCTGAAGTTTAGTATTCTATTGAATTTCATCACCTCCCTTCACTGTATTATTCTAATGCCTTAATGTGAAAAAGGCCATAGCCGGTAATATGCCTTGACCATCTGCCAGCGGTGAGCCAGTCCCCTGGGCTCAAAAATGAGGAAGATGATAATTACAAGCCCGCGCATGATTAGACTGAGTGAGGCCGCCGCCTGGGGGGCGACGACTGCCGATAGTATTGGGCCAACAATGGTGACCAGTTCATCCAGCAGCTTGAGGGACACGGCGCCAAAGATAGCTCCAGCGGTGCTACCCATACCACCAACAATTAGCATGCCCAGATACCACACTGAATTCATGAAGGGAAACTGGTCAACAGTGGCAAAAGCAACGTAGTGAACCAGTAGTGAGCCAGCCACACCGGCAAAAACACAACCGATGAAGAATGCCAGCAGCTTATAAGCCCACAAATTGACCCCCATGACCTCAGCCGCCAGCTCATTATCTCTGATCGCAATGAAGGCTCTGCCTACCCTTGTTCTGACCAGATTTTTGGCAAAGAATGTCGCCAGACAGGCAATTATCATCACCAGGTAGAAGTAGCTACCTTTGGACTTTAACACAAAGCCGCCTATCTCAGGTCTAGGCACAGCTAAGCCATTACCACCACCGGTGACATTTTGGAATTGAAGTATAAACCATATAATAATAAATTGGGCGGCTATTGTCGCCATAATCAGGTAGAAGCCCTTGATCTTTAGTGATGGTAAGCCGAATAAAATGCCCACCATTCCCGCCATTAGGGCAGCACAGGGTAGGGCTGCCCAGAATGACAAGCCAAGCTTGGCAGTGAGGATACCAGAGGTATAGGCACCTACTGCCATAAAGCCGGCATGACCTATGGAGATTTGATTACAGTATCCAGTTAGAATATTAAGACCGTGAACACTGATGACGGTAATACCGATTATGGTCATTACGGTCAGTATTCTGTCACTTAAATAAAGCGGGCAGGTGAAAAGAAAGGCAAGCAAGGCGAGCAGCATTATCCACTGCGTCTTGGTGCGGAAGATGGCCATATCCTGCGCGTAGCTCTGGTTAAAGGTTCCACTGGGTAAACCCATACTCTTTAACGTAGCTCCCTTTTAGTCTTTACTCCACCAAGTAAATGGTAGGTCTTAATGAATAGTCTAATCTAAAGATAGTTTAAATCCTTTAAATCCTTTCTATCTCAGCTAGACCAAATAGACCATAGGGCCTGAAGATTAGCACAATTATTATGACAATAAACGGGAAGACACTAGCCAGCCCACCGCCGGCAGGTAAGAGTGGATCCAGGTAGCCGGCAGCTATATTCTCCAGCACACCCAGTATTATTCCGGCGATAATAGCCCCGCCAATTGAATTTATCCCCCCCAGCAGCACTACAGCGAATGCCTTCAGGCCAACATTAGCCATTGGTATCATAACACCAGATACGCCGCCTAAAATAATGCCGCCGATGACACCAACAACGCAGGCAATCACCCAGGAGAGGGCATAAACGGTAGTTACCTTGATACCAGCACTCTGCACCACCTGCTCATCCTCGGCGGTGGCCATCATTGCCAGTCCACTTTTGGTGTAGCGGAAGAAAAGCATGAGTATAGCTACTACAGCAATAGACACTATTAGTCCGATCAACATCTCTGAGGGTATGGATAGCTCACCAATCTTTAGAGTTAGAGTCGGCAACACTCCGTGGTAAGTCTTATATTCACCACCCCAGATTAGGGTCGCCAGCCCATCTAGTACGGTAGCTAGGGCTATGGTCATCATAATTACCGCTAGCACCGGTTGACCCACCAGCGGGCGTAGAGTAAGGCGCTCTATCAGTAAGCCCATTATAATAGCCACGGCTATTGCCGCTAGCAGACTGGCCCATACCGGTAGGTGGAAGGTTACCAGAAAGGTGAAGCCCAGGTAACCACCAATCATGACAAACTGTCCCTGGGCAATGTTGAATGCCTTGGAGCATTTAAGAATGATGACAAAACCTATAGCGACCAGAGCATAGACCATGCCTAGGGCAAAACCGCTTATCACTAACTGTAGAAAGAAGGTCACCGGGTGTCCCCTCCAACAGACTGGATGCTAAGAGTAGTCTTTATTGTTCCCTCCTGCCCATCCTGGTACTTGACCTGAGCTTCTATGAGCATCTTGGGCTTATCATTGTAGATGGCATTGATAAGCTCGCGATAGCGCTCCTCCAAAGAGGCCCTTCTAAGCTTTCTGGTTCTAGTTAACTCACCTTCATCGGGATCAAACTCCTTGTGCAGATTGACATATTTCTTCATCCTAGTGCCAGCCGGTAAAGCTTGATTTACTCTATCTATCTCCCCCTTCACCAGTTGGTAGACCTTCGGATTCTGGGAAAGCTCGGTAAAGTTAGTGTAAGCCAGCTTCCTTTGCCCCGCCCACTGGCCTACGCTAGCATAGTTAATTATTATGATTGCCGAGGCGTAGGCTCTATCTGGTCCGGCTAGAACCCAGGCATCCTTAATATAAGGGCTGAACCTCAGCCGGCTCTCAATAGATTGGGGGGCCAGTTTATCGCCGCTGACCAGTTCAACCAACTCCTTTACTCTACCTAGAAAGACAACGTGTCCATCCTCATTAACAAAACCACTGTCTCCACTATAAAACCACCCGTCTTTAAGCACCTCGGCAGTCTTATCGGGGTCATTATAGTAACCAACAAAAATACCAGGCTGCCGATAGATAATTTCACCACTACTGGTTATTCTTACCTCTGTTCCCTTGTAAACAGGGCCTACAGTCTCTAAATTGATGTCATCGTTCTTAGCACCAGTTAGAGCTCCGCCCTCCGTTGACCCATACAGGCTCTTGAGGGGGAGATTTAGGGCATGGTAAAATCTGAAGGCGTCGGGGCTGAGCATAGCCCCAGTGGTATAGCAGATTCTGGCGTTTACCAGACCAAGGCTATCTCTGATGGGTCTAAACAAAGCTATATCGGCAAAGGCGTATAGGATTTCCCAAAACAGGCTTGGCTTTTGCCTTCCAGACTTTAAATCGGCCATTTTGTAGCCGATAGGCATCAGCAGGCGGAAGATGAGTCTCTTGAGGGCGTCAGCCCCTCGAATGCGGGCCTGAACCGTACCTGCCTGGGCTTCCCATAGCCGGGCTCCATAAAATACCACGTTTGGTCCTATTTCCCTGATATCCTGCTGCTGGGTTTCCGGCTCTTCGGCGAAGTTCAGGATGCTAGCTGACAAGAGGTGGCAACCAATCCCGAACCATTGCTCAGTCATCCAGGCTGGTGGCAGGTAGGGAACAACATTATCATCCTCATACCATGGGTCGAGATGCAGGTAGTATTCAGCACCAGCCCTCATTGTCCTATAGGTATGGACGGCTCCCTTGGGAACAGCCCCGGTGGTTCCCGAGGTGTAGACGATGGCGCAGGCATCGTCGACTTTACCCGCTTCGATATTCTGCTCAAAGAGTCCGGGGTGTGCCTCCTCATGTTTTTCCCCCAACTGCCGTACTTGTTTATATCCCATCAAAATAGAGTCATCGTAGTGGTCTAGCCCCTTATAGCTCCAGTAAATAACCTTCTCAAGCTGCGGAAGCTCGTCCTTAATCTCAAGAAACTTATCAACTTGCTCCTGGTCTTCAACCATGGCAAATCTAGCCTCAGAGTTTTGGGCAATGTACTTTAACTCCGAAGGATTTAAATCTGGATACAGCCCCACTGAAGCCCCATGGTTAGACTGGGCGGCTAGCTCAGCATAATACCACTCTGGGGCATTATCCCCAATAATAAGCACCTTATCTCCAGATTCGAAGCCGAGGGATATTAAACCAAGTGCCAGGTATCTAACATTGAGATAGTAGTCCTTCCAAGTATAAGGCTGCCATATACCCTTATGCTTATAGCGCATGGCGATAGAGTTATCACCATACTTTTCAAAGTTATATTTCAGTATCTTAGGCCAGGTATCGCCCTTATCTTCATATAACTGCTCTATCTCAGTAGTCATCGCCTGCCTGCTCATTCTTTAAGCCAGCCACCTCTTCTTCCGCCGGTAGTGCTTAACCTCACGATAGCTCTTTCTGGACCCCACCGATGACAGCCCTATATAGAATTCACGAATATCCTCATCATTCCTTAGCCTATCAGCCGACCCGCTCAGAACTATTCGGCCATTCTCCATAACGTAACCATAGTCAGCCACGCCGAGAGCGGCTATGGCGTTCTGCTCCACCAAGAGTATTGCTATCTTTTGCTCAGCATTGATTCTCTTAATAATTTCGTAGATTTCCTGCACCAGCAGTGGGGCTAGCCCGAGTGAAGGCTCATCCAGAAGCATAAGCTTAGGTCGAGCCATGAGTGCCCGCCCTATCACCAGCATCTGCTGTTCACCACCAGACAGATAGCCACTCACCCCGTGGCGGAGCCTTTTAATCTTGGGGAAGTAATCAAAAACCATCTCTACATCGCTTCTGACCTCCCCCCGGTCCTTACGATGATGAGCGAATACCAGCAGGTTCTCCTCAACAGTAAGGTGCCCAAGAACCCTCCGCCCCTCCATGACCTGGGTTATGCCCATGGCGGCGATATCAGCGGCATCAAGTCTATCTATCCGCTTGCCATTAAAGTTAATACTGCCGTCGGTTACTTCTCCCTCCTCCGTCTTCAGCATCCCCGATATCGCCTTCAAGGTAGTGGTCTTCCCCGCGCCATTAGCTCCCAGCAGGGTAACGATTTTGCCGTCACCCACCTCCAGCGAGACCCCCCGCAGAACCTGAATTATGTTCATATAAGTAACTTCAATGTTGTTTACTTGTAACATTTTGTTTAACCTGTTTAGCCCTTCCTTCTCCCGGACCTAAATTTCCTGTCCCAGGTAGGCCTTGATAACCTCGGGGTTGCTCTTAATCTCTTCAGGGGTTCCCTCGGCAATCTTGCGTCCGAAATCGAGGACGATAATTCTGTCGGCGATGTCCATAACCACTCCCATGTCGTGTTCAACTAGGACTATACAGTTAACCCCGTCCCTGAGCACGGGAGTGTTAGGGTAGCTATCTCCCTGGCCTTCAAATACATCAATTATGAACCGGACGATATCCTCCTTCTCCTCCAGGTTCATCCCGGCCATAGTCTCGTCAAGGAGCAAAACTTTGGGTTCCAGGGCCAGCGCCCTTCCCAGCTCCACCCTCTTTCGCAGCCCGTAGGGGAGTGTGCTTACTATATTCTTTCTGACGGGCTCTATCTCAAGGAAGTCAATGATCTCCTCTACAATCTGGCGGTGCTCGATTTCCTCCTTGTGTGCCCAGCCGAAATACAGAGCACCGCTGATGAAGTTCTGCCTCATAAGCACATGCCGGGCAGCCATGAGGTTATCCAGGGTAGTGAGGCCGGTGTAAAGCTCAATGTTCTGGAAGGTTCGGGCGATGCCCAGTTTAGCCACCTTATCCGGGCGCATCCGGGTAATTTTCTGCCCGTCATAGTAAATCTCGCCCTGCTGAGGTTTATAGAAGCCGTTTATGCAGTTGAGGATGCAGGTCTTGCCAGCACCGTTAGGTCCGATAATAGCCAGTATCTCGTTATTCCTTATATCCAGGCTAATTTCAATAAGGGCTTTGACACCGCCGAAGCTAAGGGAGATGTTTTCAAGCCGTAAGACAACTTTCTTCTCAGTCTTCATAAGCCATCGTCTATTATTTAGCTTTGTTTTCAGCCGCCAGTTTGTCTCTGTAGTCGGTCACCCTGTAGTCCAGTGGCCCCTCGCATCTCAGATTCCTACCCAGCCGCTTAGTTTTTCTCTTAAGCATCTTCGCCGTTTCCTTATTAAGACTCTCAACATACTTCTTATAACCGGTGCACTTTGTGCTCCAATCCTTATAGACCATTATCGTCACATCATCATCCACAGCATCACAGTAAATCGTTGTTGCTGTTACCTGCCAGTCTGTCACTAGCCGATCTCCTGAATTAAGAGCATGGTATATTTAAAAAGGTAATTATAGCCCTATTTTCATAATAATATACGAATTCAAAAAAGCAATACCCTAGATAGGGTATTTTTGACAACAAAAACAAAAGGTGGTATAAATTTGGCAAATGACTAGGGTAACCGGTAAAGATTACCGTGATATTTTACATCTGGTTTATCTTGCCAATCGTTGTGAGGACGTAGGAAGCTTCATTGATACGTTGTTTCCCTCCATAATGCAAGTATTCAATGCTGAATGTGCCACCTTTCAGCTTATTAAAGGAGCTCCATCGCACATAGAGATACTCGAGTCTCGTTCTTTCAAATCAGATAGCCACAATCTTCATGAAGACAAGTATTACCCAACCCTATATAAAGACTCTTTCTATCAGCGTTCTCCCTTGTTAACAGAGGCACTTTCCTCATCGAAAATCGCCCTGAAAATCGGGGGCTCTATTTCCTTTAGAGACTGGGATAGGTCAGTTTTATATAATGATTTCATTCGACCACAGCATTTATACTGGGAGTTATTCATGACCTTACGTTGGAAAAACAATCTAATGGGCATGATTACGTTGTGGCGTCCCAAGAAACAGCCAGATTATGAAGACAGGGAAATCTCAAAAGCCGAGATACTGGCACCTCATCTTGGGGTCGCTATACGCAATATTCGTTTAATTTCGCAGATTAACACCTGGGAAAAACGTTTCTTTTCTGCCGATGGGGCTAATGGTGAAGGGCTTCTTTGGTTAGACCATAAATTTACTCCTTACTTCTTCAACACTAAGGCAAGAGATATCTGTCTGCAGTTATTCAGCAGGATGCCATACAATACACTTAATCTTGAAAAGGATGAGTTCCCCATACCATCCTGTGTTATTAAAGATTGTTCCGACCTCCTTGATTCACTTAAAGCAGGAGAGGAGCCTATTTTGTTACCAAAAGAGAGAATAGCATTTACAGAAAGTGGCAAGAAATTCCGAATTGAATGCTCACTGATATGGGAAACCGATAAAATAAGTTCTACGCCTAATTTTATTGTTACATTATGTGATCTCACTGACGAAAAGAAACTGGAAATTGAATTACAAGCTAGATTCCATCTGAGTAGAAGAGAGTTAGATGTTATTTACTATCTAACCAGAGGGCTGTCTGAAGACGAGATTGCAGAAAAGCTTTATCTTAGCAAGCTGACGGTACATACACATATCAAGAACATATACAGCAAACTAGGCGCTAAAAGCAGAGTTGAGTTGTACAGGAGAGTTATTCAGGGAGAGCTATACAGGAATATTCAATCACCAACTTGACTGGTGCGGTTTGCCCCAAATATTGTTACTTCTGCTGCTACCTATCAAGAGATTCATTTGTGAGACCAAGATGAGTTCAATTCGAAAAGACTTATCAGTGTTCAGCAAGTTCAATTTTAAAAAGCCGCCGGTGGGGAGGTAGTTCTTGGCGAAGGTGTGCCGGAAGGTATGCGGCGAGCACCTGGTGCCGGTGATACCGGCCTTTCTGCCATAGCGGCGCAGCATCTGCTGGACGCCGTTTCGGGTCAGGGGCTGGCCTCTGCCATTGAGCAGGAGCCCGGTAACATGCTTTGAAATCGGTTCCGGGCGCGACGTGTGGATGTACTTCCAGAGGGCCTTCTGGGCTACGCTGCCGACAGGCACGTAGCACTCCTTGCCTCCCTTGGCTTTCCTTATTTTCAGCATGCCCTCGGAGAGGCGTACGTCATCCAGCTCTATGCCGACCAGCTCGGAGACCCTCAGGCTACAGTCGAGCAGCAGGAGTAGAACGACCATGTTACGCATTCTGCTGCCGTTTGAGGACAGGCAAAGGCCCAGGAGGCCCTGTATCTGCTCCTCGGAAAAAGTGGCCACCACCTTGGCTTCTGCCTTGGGGACGGGTATTTTGGCCATCAGGTTGGCTGTGATATATTCCTCCCGCTCCAGCCAAGCGAAGAAGGCTTTAAGCGTACGCACGTAGCCCTGTATCGTGGCTGCGGATAGCGGCCTGCCGGTTCGGGGCGCCCTGGCTTCCTGCTTCAGGTAGAGGATGAACCGGCGGACGCAGTTCTTGTCCACCCGGTCCACGCGCGTCGGCAGGCCGCTCTGCTCGAGGAACCTCCTGAACCGCTCCAGGAAAGAGGTGTACCACTCGGTGGTCTTGGGGCTCTTGCCCTCGGTCTGGCAGGACAGCCTGAATCCCTGGATGAGGTTTGCCAGTTCCAAAACGCTGGCTTTCATTTCGGCCTCCTTAAAAATCAGGTTGACACGACGTTTAAAGTCAGGTTGACAATTATGCTGAGGCCAACAAAAAATCGGCCTCTTTTCAGGCCGATTCCAGCGATTTTAGCTTCGTTTTTTAGGTTTTGGTAGGCCGTGCAGGTCTCGAACCTGCGACACCCTGATTAAAAGTCATTGCTAATCAGACTTCCGGGTCGGCATTCTGAGCCGGGAATTCCATGATAACACGGGGGCCGTACTAACTGGCTTTTTGGATGTATTCACCACTCTCTTGGAGATATGGTGAGCTAAGAAATCCAGTATCATTTTAGTCCCTATTTTTTATTAATCTGCCCCCAAGCACTTCAAATTTTAGCTATTTTTACTGGTATAGATGTAGCCTATGTCTGAATTACTTCTAATAGCTCATAAAACTAGGTAGGAATAGAGAAATACCTGGAAAAGCTATTATTAATACCAGACCCAGAGTTAAAGGCATAAGGAATATCAGAACTCCTTTAATAATTGTATTCAGTGAAACTTCCTCCCCGACAAGCCCCTTGGTGACAAAGATATTGGTACCAACTGGTGGGGTAACTATTCCAATCATGCAGAGTGTCACCACTATTACCCCAAACCAGATGATGTCGTAGCCGGATTTTAGAATTAACGGGTAAAACAAGGGTACGAGGAGCAACAGGATGGGCGTGATATCTATAAAGCAGCCAAAGATGAAGAAAAGGACGGAGATAAATATTATAGTGCCTAACGGAGATAAGCCCGAGACTTCAACCCAGTTAACCAGGCTCTGCGATAAGGTGGTCCCGGTTATGAAATACCCGAAGATCATGGCGCCAATGATGAGTATAAAAATCATACAGGATAATCTCAGGCTGTCTTTAAGGCCTTCCACAAACCTGCTCCAGGTCAATTCCCGTCTCACTAGGCCAATAACGATAGCACCAGCGGTGCCTATGGCTAACCTAGTATTACCTTCGATTTCCATATTAAACCAGTCGCCCAGTTTCTCATTGAAATTCAAAGTAAAGGTTGATAGAATGGGGAAAAGACCACAGGAGGTAAAACTCGATGGGAGATACACACCCGGTAAAGATTGATGCCTATTCTCATATCTCACCCCAAAAGTATACCGAAGCTATCCGTAAAGACTACCCGGGATTTTACAACCAGATATTGGGGCATGTGCCGCCGCTTTTTGACATGGACGCGAGATTCCGGGTGATGGATAAATTCGGGCAGATAGTTCAGGTGCTGACCGTTGGTCCAGTCCCGCCGCTGGAGGCCTTCGCCGATGCTAAGAAATCGGTAGAGTTGGCCAAGCTGGCTAACGATGAGATGGCGGAGCTGGTCCTGAAACACAAGGATAGGTTCCTGGCCGCTATCGCCTTACTTCCCATGAATAACATCGAAGCGGCTATAGAGGAGGCCGACCGGGCCATTAATGAGCTGGGGTTCAGGGGTATCTATCTGCACAGCAACATAAATGGGAAGCCCCTGGATGCGCCGGAATTTAAGCCGCTTTTCCAGAAGATGGCTGACTATGATTTGCCGATTTATGTCCACCCCTGGAGAAGCAATGACTTTGCCGACTATTCAACCGAGAGTGAATCGAAGTACGCCGTAGCCAGTACCTTTGGCTGGCCCTACGACACCACGGTGATGATGACACGCCTGGTGTTCAGCGGGATTTTGGAAAAATACCCGAACTTGAAGGTAATCACCCATCACTGTGGCGGAATGGTGCCCTATTATGAACAGAGGATAGTGCAGCATTACAGCCAGACAAATATAAAGTATCACGACTATGATGAAATGATGCAGGGCCTAACCAAGCCGCCAATCGAATATTACAAGATGTTCTACAACGATACCGCCATTCACGGTAATACCCCTGCCCTGATGTTAGCTTATCATTTCTGGGGTGCCGGCCATATAGTTTTTGGGGCGGATATGCCTCTGGGTGACCCTAATTTTGGCGCTAGAAGCTACCGGCAGACTATCAACGCCATCGAGGCAATGGAAATAACCGACAAAGAAAAAAAGATGATATTTGTGGATAATGCCCTGAAGCTTCTGCGAGTAACCCTTTGAGATAGTTAACACATATTCCGAGTGGGATTATTTTCACGTGCGAGCATTACGGCAGGTGAGAGCAATTTAGGTAACGATTTTTGAATTGGAAAGGCTTCTAGTATTTCCCGCCATATCCTTCTACTTCTCCATATTACCTCAATGCTATAAAATGTACTCCATGATGCATAATTACAACTGGTCTGTCAAAGGACTACGCGGTTATTTGGAAATCAGTGCTCTGTCTTTCCCTCATTAATGATAAGTAACTCTATATACCAAATACCAAAATAATATAGGAAGTATACGTTAGACAAATAAACCTCCTCGAAAACCGGGAGAGGATGAAAAATTGTGTGCTTTCATATTATTGATATTTGGTGGTAAAAAATATAAAATCAGGGTGTCGGTAGACCTAGTGTCTTGACACCCTGATTCTTCTAAAAAATCCCCGGCAGGGACGGCCTATTTAGCTTTGGTAGGCCGTGCAGGTCTCGAACCTGCGACACCCTGATTAAAAGGCAGGTAAACATTTTTCCGGTTTTCAGGGCATTTTCGAAGCTGGAATCGACCCAAAAATTGCTCTATTTTTAAACAATCAGGTTGACATCGTTTGAAAAATCAGGTTGACAACCTCTTTTAAAACACAAACGGCCCTGATTTCCAGAGCCATTATCACGTTACCACTGCTGAATGGTTTTGTCAAGTGGATCATTGTTCACCTAGCAGAGTGTGTAAATCGTCAGGGAAAATGGGACACATAGAATACATAAGGTAATGGACACTTAAGGGCTTGCTCCTGATCTCCGAAAGAATTAAATTAACGAATAAGGAAGGAGCAGGGCCATGACCCAGGGAATAACCGACA
>Ga0315548_1001781_pt1 | contig 17513 bp, 12 predicted proteins | sample SalMarSW160110MG_2_FD_202540 | JGI IMG/M metagenome (GOLD analysis project Ga0315548, IMG submission 202540) | Salt marsh sediment microbial communities from the Plum Island Ecosystem LTER, Massachusetts, United States - Salt Marsh Sediment SW1601-110 ...
CGTGGCTGATGCCGGTCCGGATATTGAGACATGCACAGCAACAGCAGCCATACCTATGACAGGTGCCACAGCCAGCGGCACTTACAGCGGACTGCCAAACTGGAGCGGCGGGGGCGGACTGGGAACGTGGACGCAGAATGCCAATCCCGCACTTGCTGTATTCACCCCGTCCACATCTTCCGGTTCTTTTACAGCTACCCTCACATTAACAGGTGCCAATGGTTGCGCAGATGCTTCAGATACAAGGGTTATAACATGGCACAACCCGCCTGCAGCCGATGCAGGTCCGGATATATCGCTATGCACAGGAACAGCAGCCATACCAATGACAGGCGCCACGGCAAGCGGACATTACAGCGGCAATCCGGTTTGGAGCGGCGGAGGCGGACTCGGCACATGGACGCAGAATGCCGATCCCGCACTTGCTACATTTACTCCAACTTCACCTTCGGGGTCATTTACAGCAACATTGACACTTACAGGGGCTGACGGCTGTCCGGATGACATAGACACAAGGACAGTGACATGGTACAATCCGCCAGCTGCCGACGCAGGTTCCGATATTGTTACCTGTAGTGGTATAGCAGCCATCCCCATGACCGGTGCTACGGCCAGCGGCAACTACAGCGGCACCCCGGTATGGAGCGGAGGGGGCGGACTCGGCACATGGACGCAGAATGCTGATCCTGCCCTTGCTACATTCACTCCATCAGTATCCTCGGGCTCATTCACAGCAACATTGACACTTATAGGAGCCAGTGGATGTCCTGATGACTCAGATACAAGGCTTATAACATGGTCTACCCCGCCGGTTGCCAATGCAGGTTCCGATATTGTCACCTGTACAGGCACAGCCTCCATACCAATGACAGGAGCCACAGCCAGCGGCAGCTATAGCGGCAACCCCACGTGGAGCGGCGGAGGGGGCCTGGGCACATGGACACAGAATGCCAATCCGGCCCTGGCAACATTCACGCCTACTGTTCCCTCAGGGTCCTTCACAGCAACATTAACCCTCACAGGTGCAGGTGTCTGTCCCGATGACAGTGACACAAGACTTATAACATGGGGTACACAGCCCGTGGCTGACGCTGACGGGGATATATTATCATGTACCGGACTTGCTCCCATAACAATGACGGGAGCCACAGCTACAGGAACATACAGTGGCATACCAACATGGAGCGGCGGGGGCGGACTGGGCACTTGGATACAGAATGCCGATCCCGCACTTGCTACATTCACTCCCACATCAGGATCAGGCTCATTCACCGCAACACTGACACTAACAGGCACCAACGGTTGTGCTGATGCCACAGATACAAGACAAATAACCTGGGGCACCCAGCCAGTAGCCAACGCAGGTTTAGATATTTCATCATGCACAGGGACATCACCAATAATGATGACCGGAGCCACAGCCACAGGAACATACAGCGGCACTCCGACATGGAGCGGCGGAGCCGGACTGGGAATATGGACACAGAATGCCGATCCCGCACTTGCTGCATTCACTCCCACATCAGGATCAGGCTCATTTACGGCAACACTGACATTGACAGGCACCAACGGCTGCGCTGATGCCACAGATACAAGGCTGGTAAGCTGGACAACAGCGCCAACAGCCTATGCAGGTCCCGATGCATCCATATGTTATGACTCTGCATATGTTATAACAGGAGCCGACACATCCAATTGCAGCGGCATAATATGGACCTCATCAGGAGACGGCACCTTTGACGACGACGAGATTATAGGTCCCGAATACACGCCGGGAGTTATAGACCGCAGCAACGGCTCAGTGACTCTCTATATCGAAGCGGCAGGGTACGGATCATGCGGCAGCGCAATTGACTCCATGGTGCTGACAATACCTCCGCAGCTGCAGGCAGCTATAGGTGCACCAGCTCCATTTACCATAGGCCAGTATACGAAAATCAAGGTTTGCCTGTCTACTGATAACCACCTTGTAATCCAGGATCTGGGCTATTACCTTGTTGCCCCTGACGGAACAACAACAATGACCCTTAAAAAGGGACCTATGGAATATGATTTCTTCGGACTTTGTAATTTCGGAAATGACGTAGACAACCTGTGCTTCACAACAGAGCTTCCCATTGAAGATACGCTCGATGTCTGCACCGAACCCACTCCGCTGTCCGGTGACTTCGCAGCCACAGGAGACTGGAGCATACTGTACGGAATGAATCCTGCCGAAGGAGGATGGGCAATACAGATTAAAGATACTGCCAATGACAATGGCGGAATAGACGGCTCAATAATTTATGCAAGCATTACATTTACCGATACAGCCTATACGGGACAGTTGCGCACGGTGATGTTTGATTCCGATACCATTGACATACCTATTCTTGAACCGGCAAAAACTTCCTATATAGTACCCCTTGGATTGCGTACCAGCTGCTATGGCGAATGTGACGCCCAGGCCGTGGTCAACGTTGTAGGAGGTACTCCTCCCTATGTCGATTATAACTGGAGTCCCGCCCCCTTCGGAGGGAACGGCATAGACAGCGTATTGCTGTGCGAAGGTACCTATTCGGTTACCGTGACCGATGCCCTCGGGTGCCAGTCCGTCGCCACGGTTGAAGTTACGTCTCCGCCCGAGATAGTTATTGAGTCTGTACTTTCGACTGACTCTATTGCATGCAACGGCGATAATAGTGGTATCATCGCTGCAAAAGCAACGGGTGGAACGGGGATACTCACATATACGTTGCTGCCGGGTAACATCCCCTCATCTGAAGCCGACTCCGGCCGCTGGGAGAACCTGCCCGGAGGATCATATACAATTCACATAGAAGATGATATGGGCTGCTCACCCAACGATACGACAGTATTTATCTATGAGCCGCCGGCGCTTGCCCTTAACACTCTTGTCGTTGACAACATAACATGCAGCGGCTACAATGACGGTTCGATTGCAGTGACTGCCACAGGAGGTACCCCTCCCTATACATACTGGATAGTACCCGGGGCAGAAGTCAACGATGACGGACTTTTTGAAAACCTTACGGAAGGAACATATGGCATAAGATTTACAGACTCAAAATCATGTGATACCATAGTTGTTGATAACATTATTATCACCGCCCCCTTTGCCCTGAATATAGATACGGTGTATAAATCCGACATCATCTGTAACGGTGACCTGGGCGGACTCAGCATACAGGTATCTGGAGGCTCTCCTCCGTTTGAAAGTTCCCTGAACGGGGGCGCCTATACACAGACACTCGATTATACCGGACTTGTTCCCAATTCGTACAATATTACGGTAAGGGATAAAAACGGATGCGAGGACATTTATACAAATAATCCGGTAGTACTTATAAATCCGCCTCCCATTGCAGTTGACAGCCTCTCTGTTACTGATATTGCAGCATGTTATGGTGACAGCACGGGCTCGATATATATAAGAGCAACGGGGGGATGGAATAATTTCACATACGCACTTAAAGATATGGTTTACCAGTCCGGTTACTTATTTACCGGCCTCGGCGGGGGACCTGAAACAGTATATATAAGGGATTCGCTGGGATGCACTCTCGTGATTGATACTATTTCAATAGACCAGCCTCCGCAAATGACATTCGTAACCTTCGAATCAACACCTGTCACGGGTGACATACCCGGAACGATAACCCTCGAAGTGACAGGCGGAACGCCGGGTTATACTTACCATATCATTCTTGCCGGGGACACAACATCCAACAAGACAGGCTTCTTTGACAGCCTTGATGTAGGGACATATGATATATTTGTTGAAGACACGCTCGGATGTTTTATAACCAGCTCTATAGAGATCACCGAGATTGAGCTGCAGGTCACAATTACCAATGTTGAAAATGTTTCTTGTAACGGCTTCAGCGACGGGGGCTTTGATTTCTTTATCATTCCCGAAGGGACGAGTCCGCCGTTTACGGTAACATTTATGTCGTCAACGGACTCAACTACTTATCCCTTAGGCACATACAATGCCAGTTACACAGGGTTAAGCGCAGATACCTATACACTTCATATTGAAGATCCTTCCGGAAGCGAGTTTGATACCACGATTACAATCAATGAGCCGCCTCCCATTGTAGTATTATCAGATGTCACTGATGCATCCTGCAGCAAATATGTGCTTGACGGATCAATAGAGCTGACCGTCTCAGGCGGCATGGGAGGCTTCACATACCAGTGGTACAGGAATTCCATGCCGATATCCGGCCAAAGTGACCTGTATAACCAGGGCGCCGGTTATTATGAAGTAGAAATAACTGACAGCACTGATTGCCGGGTAACCAGAGGATTTACCATACTGGCACTCGATTCGGTCGATGCAGATGCCGGTCCGGATGCAGCTATTTGTCCGGGCGAGACTTATATGCTCGGCGGATATACTGAAAGAGGACTTAACTATTACTGGTCTCCGGGCGAATTCCTTGACGATTCGACAGTCCTCGATCCCACAGCCTATATTGAAAGTACAACTGAGTTTACGCTTATGGCTCAGCGCGGAGCATGCTGGGAAGAAGACAGTATTACTATAACCGTATATCCTGCCGACAGCATTGAAATATATGATCCGTCCGGAAAACTGGATATAGACACTGCCTTATTCCTTATTGAAGGAGAAACATATCTTATTGCAGCAACGCCCGATTTTGTGTCATATTTATGGGTTCCGTCAGACGGACTGAGTGATACCAGTGCACAAAGCACCTATATAACACCGCAGCTTATTGTTCAGGAATATATAGTATACGGCACTAACATGTACGGATGCGTATCAACAGATACTTTAACCGTATATATGGCACGTGAAATAGATGTTGTATATACTGGATTTACCCCGAATAATGACGGCTATAATGATACCTGGCATATACCTCATGCTGCTGACTACGGAGATAAAATCAAGGTGGAAATATTTAACAGGTGGGGAGAAAGAGTGTTTTATTCCAAAGGGTACGGGGTTACCCAGGAATGGGACGGAAAATTCAAAGGAAAAGATTTGCCAATCGGAACTTATTATTACATTATAAAAATTGAGGATTCAAAGTATGAGCCTTTAACCGGGGCTGTAACAATTATTAGATGATATGAAAAAACTAGCACCTTTTATAATAATATTATTGCTGTCAGCAAGTGTCAAGGGTCAGCAAAAACCCCTGACATCACTGTTTATGACAAATCCTTTTGCAATCAATCCCGCTGTTGCGGGTACGCATAACTATTTCCAGATAATTTCAAACAACAGGTTTCAGTGGGTAGGCTTTAAAGATGCCCCGATAACCAATACGCTGAGCATCTTCGGCCCACTGGTTAAATATCCAATGGGCTGGGGAGGTACCATAACCTATGATGTTGCAGGATCAATAAGCATAGGTAGTATTCATGGTTCCTATGCATACTATTATACAGTCAATGAAGACATTAAGGTGTCTATGGGACTGAACCTCGGCTTTATGCAGTATAAAATTGATATGGCAAATATTACCGTGGAAGATATAAATGATCCTGTATATTATAATGCCAAGGATACTTATTACCCGCTGGATGCCTCGGTAGGCATTTATTGCTATTCATCAACATACCATGTAGGCTTTGTTGCAACAAACCTGATAAACAATAAATTTAAAATCGGCGACCAGCCAACCGGACTAAGCAAGCTGAAAAGCCATTTCTATCTGATAGGAGGATACAAATATTTTATTAACAGGGAATGGGCTGTTGAGCCGTCGCTGATTCTTAAAAAAGTATCTCCCGCACCCTACCAGCTGGACTTCAATGCCAGGGGCTGGTACAGGAACATGGTATGGGTGGGCCTCTCCTACCGCACACAGGAAGCAGTGTCTGTATTATTAGGATATATCTATAATAAAAAGATACAGATATGCTATTCATACGATATTGTCATAAATAAGATGAGGCCATACAACTTCGGCTCCCATGAATTTACCCTGAGCTACAGATTCGACGATATTAAGAAATGATGATATTTCCAGGGCTGAATACTAAAAACCCGGTTGCATGGTTTATGCTGTGCACAATAATATTATCATGTTCAGGTGTAAAAAAGAAATACCTGATCCCTGAAAAAAAGCTTGTGCCCATTATTGTTGATATGAATATTGCCGATGGTATATCCTTTCAATATTCACCGGGCACAAAAAGGCTGAATCTTGATTCAGCTGCCGTATACGGATGGGTCCTTGAAAAACATAACGTTACCAAGGCACAATTTGATTCAACAATAGCCTACTATACAAAGCATCCAGACCGCCTTAACAGGATCTATGAAAAAGTGATTGCCAGCCTCAGCAAAATGGAAAGTGAAATTAAGGAAGCTGAAAAGGAAGAGGAACTCAAGAGAAAAATCACTATATGGGAAGATCCCCGTAATTACATGTTGCCTGATGACGGGCGGATAAACCGCATAAACTTCAGTGTGCCTGCCAGGGGACCGGGAGAATATACAATAACAGCCCAGATTAAAGTATTCAGGGACGATGAATCCATCGCTCCCAGGATAAATGCTTTTTTCTGGTATGACAATGGCACTGAAGAAGGGTACAGAGATAATTTCAAAAGTGTGTCAATTAAAAAAAATGAAGAGATGAATACATATTCTGTATCAAAACAACTCAGGGAAAAAGACGTTACGCATATAAAAGGGTACATATATAATCATTCGAACCAGGATACCATGTTCCTCAAGCATGCCTTTATCGGAGGCATAAAAATAACCTATGAGAGTTTATAATGCCTCTTATCTTAAAGCCACGAATAATTGCCGGGATAAAACAATTACAACGCATTATTGTTAATTTTGCTATTTGCATTTATTATTTGTGACATTCGGGCATGGCAACTTTTCTATTTGACAGGACTGTATTCGGACCGGTAATAAGCAGGAGGCTGGGTGAATCACTTGGCATTAACCTGTTGCCAAACAACAGGAAAATATGCAACTTCAATTGCATATACTGTGAATGCGGACCGACATACAGTTCCCGTATAACCGGTTTCGAAATACCTTCGCGGGCAGAGGTCAGGGAAAGGCTTGAATCAAGGCTTAAGGGAATAAAAAAGAATGGCCCGTTAATTGATACCATTACTTTTGCAGGAAACGGAGAGCCTACATTGCATCCTGACTTCCCCGGAATAATTGATGATACAATCGGACTGCGGTCCGTGTACCTGCCGCAGATAAACATTGCCGTCCTCTCCAATGCCACGCTTATCGGCGATAGTAAAATATTCAAGGCCCTTAACAAGGTTGATCTTAATATCCTGAAACTTGATTCGGGATTTAAGGAAACGAATAAAATAATTAACTGCCCCCTCTCACTTTTTGATCTTGACAAAACAATAGAATATCTGAAAAAGTTTCAGGGTAATCTAATAATACAAACCCTTTTTTTCAGAGGGATATATAATGGAAAGGAAATAGACAACACAACGGAAAAAGAGGTCACGAGATGGCTGGAAGTTATAAATGAAATTAAGCCTGAAAGTGTGATGATATATACTATTGCGAGAGATACTCCCAATAAGGGATTACATAAGATCCCTCTTGAAGAGCTTGTTGATATTTCGAGAAAAGCAGAAAAACTTGGAATCAGAACCCATATCTCCGGCTAACGCAAAGAATATCCTGGTCTGTCCCTTAAACTGGGGATTGGGACACGCGAGCAGGCTGATACCGGTAATCAGGGAACTGCTCAATAGCAAATTCAGGGTGTATATAGGAGCAGCCGGATATTCACTGGAATTGCTAAAACAGGAATTCCCGGAACCGGAATACATTAATTTCCCTTCATTTACAGTAACGTACGGCAAGCGTAAATCCCTGTCCCTCCAATTATTCCTGCAACTGCCAAAAATTATTTACGGGATAATTAGAGAACATGCTGCCTTAAAAAAACTGGTCAAATGCTATTCAATAGACCTTGTAATCTCAGACAACAGGTTCGGACTATGGAGTAAAAAGGTACCTGCCATATATATTACTCATCAGCTACATGTCATTCTCCCACACTGCCTGCGACTTTTTGAGCCACTTATTTACAGGCTTCACAGGCAGATAATTTCAAGATATAGCGAATGCTGGGTCCCTGATTTTGCAGATCCCCTGGATAACCTGTCGGGGAAACTCTCACATGTGCACAGGCAACCGTCAAATATTAAATTCATTGGTCCCCTGTCGAGATTTAGCAGTTATCCGGTAAAAAGTACCATTAACAAAAGATACAGCTATGATATCGCAATAATCCTGTCAGGTCCGGAGCCTCAACGGACAATAGTCGAAAAACAGCTTATTGATGAAATTCGTAACTCGCAGTACAATGCTCTTATTATTAGGGGCAGGCCGGACAAAAAGCAAATTACAGAAACTTCTGAAAATATTGCCCTGGTATCGCATATGCCGACAGGCGAATTTGTTAATATGATCAGGCTCTCAAGATATATTATATGCCGCTCAGGTTATTCCACGATAATGGATCTTGCTGCCCTCAAAAGAACAGCTGTCCTGATCCCTACACCCGGACAGACAGAACAGGAATACCTCGCCCGTCAGCTGTCGGCATATTTCTATTGTGCAGAACAGGATAGTTTCAACCTGGCCGGGGCAATAGAAGAAATAAAAAAGTACAGGGGACCGGACTTCAAAATGACGGATTCAGAACTGAAGAAACAGATACAGAACCTCCATAATCTAAAAAAACAGGCAGAAAAAAGAAATAATAAAAAATCCCAGCGCAAATCCTGAATATACCTGTGAGGGTTTATGGGAAGCAAGTATTAATCTCGAATATGCAGTTACCCCTGCCAGTATAATTACAATGATCATTATTACCATAAAGTTAACTCCGTATCTCAGACTTAAGCTTATTACCAGTCCGTTCAAACCCCCTACTCCAACCATATGTGCACTGATCTTCCAGAAATATGTGATAATGCTCATTACCAGCACCGATACCGAAACTGCAAAAAGAAACAAAGAATATATATCGTTGAGCGGCAGCTTCTTTACAATAAAATGTGCTATATAAAACAGAATAAACGTCAGAAAGTAGGGTATCACCCTTTCTCTTGTACTGTTCATTTCAGCTTTTCGCACCACCCTGGCATATAAATAAAAAGGTAAAAAACTAAGTGGCAGGATCACGGTAAGAATAAATATAAAAAGTAATATCTTGATCATTAAACGGAGCTCAATGAAAGATATATAGGTATCTGCTTTTAATATGATTACCAGTCCCAGAAAAGGCATTAACAGCGGATGAAACAGGACAGATATGAAAAGTGCTATTTTTTTTTGTTTTTCCATGGAGGTTAGAGCTCTTTTCTCATCCTGGCAACCGGAATATTCAGTTGTTCCCTGTATTTGGCCACAGTGCGGCGGGCGACAGGATATCCCTTTTCATTCAGGATAGCTCCCAGTTTCTCGTCCGTCAGCGGTTTTCTCTTGTCTTCATTATTAATACATTCCTCAAGTATCTTCTTTATTTCCCTTGTCGATACCTCTTCACCCGAATCTGTTTGCATGCCCTCTGAAAAGAAATACCTTAGAGGAAATATGCCAAAAGTAGTCTGTATATATTTACTGTTTGCGACCCTGGAGATAGTACTTATGTCGAGTCCCGTTATGTCAGCTATATCTTTTAGTATCATCGGCCTTAACTTTGACTCCTCCCCTTCCTGGAAGTAATCGGACTGAAAATTAATAATTGCATGCATTGTAAGCAGTAGCGTATTCTGGCGCTGCCTGATGGCATCAATAAACCACTTTGCCGAGTCAAGCTTTTGCCTTACGAAACTCATTGCCTCTTTTTGTTCCCTTGAAGCTCCCTTTCTGTTTAAGTGGTAAGATTTTAACATGTCCAGGTATTCCCTGCTGATCTTTAATTCAGGTACATTTTTTGAGTTAAGGCTCAGCTGCAGCTCCCCATCATTATTTTCCAGTATAAAATCAGGCACGATACTTTCGGATGTCTTATTCTGAGGGTCACTATAGGAACTGCCCGGCTTGGGATTTAGCTTTAATATCTCTTCCAGTGCTTTCTTCAGTTCTTCTTCTTTGATATCCAGCCTGTTAATAATCTTGCTGTAATGCTTCCTTGTAAACTCTTCAAAGTGGTCTTTCAATATTTTCTCTGCCAGCACTATCTCTGGAAGGCTGTGATCCTTTTTATCGATTTGCAATAGCAGGCATTCCTGGAGACTTTCGGCCCCCACACCCGGCGGATCGAGATCCTTTATCATCCCGAGAATCTCCGCCATATCTTCTACAGTAGTGGTTATATTCTGCGAAAAGGCAATATCATCAACTATTGATTCGATGCTTCTTCTTAAATAGCCGTCATCATCAATATTTCCCAATATATATTTGGCAAGGATCTGCTGTTGTTCGGTCAATGATCTCAGTCCGAGCTGGCTTTCAAGAAAATCATGAAAAGTTATACCTACGGAAAAGGGAATGTTTTCCTTTCTGTCATCTTTCGAATAGTTCCTGGCCAGCAACCTGTATGAAGGTATATCTTCCTCATTAAGATAATCCTCAAAAGTGAATTCATCCTGATCCCCGCTTATATTGTCCTGGTTTTCTTCTTCTTCCCTGTACATATTATCCTCAACAGACCCCTCTTCAAGAACGGGATTATCCTCCAGCTCCTTCTTTATACGCTGTTCGAGCTGCATAGTAGGGATCTCCAGCAGTTTAATCATCTGTATCTGCTGGGGAGATAATTTCTGTAACAGCTTCTGTTGTAATCTCTGCTTTAGCATTAGAACTGCGCATTTTTTGGTGTCCTTGGAAAAGGTATGACATCACGAATATTGCTCATGCCTGTAATAAACTGTAATGCCCTTTCCAGCCCCAGTCCGAATCCGCTATGCTGGACTGTCCCGAATTTTCTTGTTTCAAGGTACCACCACAAATCACTTTCAGGTAAATTTAGTTCATTTATTCTTCTTTTTAGCTTTCCATAGTCTTCTTCACGCTCTGATCCTCCAATTATTTCACCAATCCTGGGAAATAAAACATCCATGGCCCTGACGGTTTTGCCGTCTTCATTCTGCTTCATATAAAAAGCCTTAATATTTTTCGGATAGTCAGTAACCATTACCGGTTTCCTGTAATACTTTTCGACAAGGTACCTTTCATGTTCTGTTTGCAAATCAATGCCCCAGCTTACGGGGTATTCAAAACTTTCTCCCGATTTACCGAGCACCTCAATCGCTGTGGTGTATGTTATACGCTCAAACTTTCCCTTTATTACAGAACCCAGGCGGCTTATCAACTGGTTGTCATACATATTGTTCAGGAAGTTAAGGTCATCCATGCACTCATCGAGTATATATTTAATGAGGTACTTGAGGAAGTCCTCGGCCAGATCCATATTATCGTTTATGTCGTAAAATGCCATCTCCGGTTCCACCATCCAGAACTCAGCAAGATGGCGTGGCGTGTTCGAGTTCTCGGCACGAAATGTGGGTCCGAAAGTATATATCTGTGATAACGCCATAGCTCCCAGCTCCCCTTCCAGCTGACCCGACACCGTCAGGTTTGTCTGCTTGCCGAAGAAATCCTCATCATAGTCAACTGCACCATCCTCCTTCAGGGGAGGATTCTTAGGATCAAGGGTCGTCACCCTGAACATTTCACCTGCACCCTCGCAATCTGACGCAGTAATAATGGGAGTATGCAGATAATAAAATCCCCTGTCATTGAAATATTTATGAATAGCATATGACACGGCATGCCTTACCCGGAACACTGCCCCGAAAGTATTTGTCCGCGGCCTCAGGTGCGCAATCTCCCTCAGAAACTCAAGACTATGGCCTTTCTTCTGCAGCGGATACTCTTCAGCATTGGCCGTACCGTAAATTTCAATATTACCGGCCTGTATTTCAACACTCTGATCTTTGCCTACAGACTTAACAAGCTTTCCTGTCACGCCAATACACGAACCTGTTGTTATCTGTCTCATCTTGTTTTCATCAAAATCCGCAGAATCAATAACAATCTGAATATTATGTATAATTGAACCGTCATTGACTGCAATAAACGTAATGCCCTTTCCTCCCCTCTTTGTCCTCACCCATCCCTTAACATGTACCTCTGCGTCAAAGTCCTTTGCTGCCAGTAAATCTTTTATTCTTGTTCTTTGCCTTTTTGCCATTTTTACTTTTTTAATTCATAACCAATACCCTGCAAAAATAAGATTTTGCAGATAAATATAAGCCCCATTTGTACAAATTAAAACAATAAAGGCTGCCCTTTTGAGACAGCCTTTAATTTTCTATGCTCTGATTTTTATTGTTCACAATTCAGGACATGCTTAATCTGGTATTCGGCTGCTTCTTTATAAGCACCGTATGTTGCCTTCTTATAAGCATCACATGCCTTTTCATTCTCTCCCTTTTCTTTATGTGCATTTGCCAGTTCATAATATATTCTGGCTTTCTGTACAGGATCGTCTGCCTCATAAGCCAGTGCGCTTTTTGCGCTTTCAATGGCTTCATCATAATTACCCGTCAGGTTATCTACCGACGCCAAAATGTAATATGAAACAGGATCTTCATTGTTAAACTCAAGGGCCAGCTTAACATATTTTTTTGCATCTTCATACTTTTCAGCTTCTTTTGCCTCATTTCCCTTAATCAGGAAGTACTTACCCGCTGACTCCTTAGCGTTGTTCACCACAGATTCATTATTTGCCTTTGCCCCAAACTCAATGGCCTTCCTTGTTGCCTCCAGAAATGCCTCTTCATTTTCCTGCTTTTTGTATATCAGGCTTTTCATATAATAAGCTTTATCATATTCGGGGTCAAGTGCTATTGCCTTATCATAATCGGCCAGTGCTCCCTCAAAATCATTATCATTATATTTGTTCCCTGCCCTCATATAATACAGCTGGGGCACTACTTTAGAAGCTTTTGCACTTAAGCCCGGATCATTATATTTATCAGCTACCTCAACTGTTTCCTCGAATTTTTCAATTGCTCCATCCAGGTTCTTCTCGTTATATAATTCCATTGCCACCTTGTAATATAATGCAGGCATATTTGATTCTACAATAAATATTATATCTTCAGCTTCCAGTGAATCTGATGTCCCCAGTTGCGAATAAATCTCAATGCATTTGTTAAAGTGCGCTATAGCCTCATCCAGGTTATTTGCCTGTTGCGCATTAACTCCATTATTATATGCTTCCCTGAAATCATCCAGTGTCTGGCCAGACGAGATACTTCCAACGGTCAGAAGTGATATAAAAACAACAGCTACCTTCAAAATCAATTTGCTATATTTCATTATTGTAAAATTTAAGTTAAAGAATAAAAATAATTTGCAAATATAATTATATCATTTAATTATAAAAACCGTTTGTTTCCTAATTCTGATTCCAATTGAATAATCAGAAAATTATGTTTTTAAATGAATATAATGCCGGCTTTCCCATTGTTCTGACTATGATTTCCGACCCTACATACTCATTTATATATTTTTTGGCCTCTTTCCTGTCTTTCAATATATTCAAAAATAGCTGCTCCAGCTCCGGTAGTCCGAATTGCTGAGGTAGAAGTTCATGTCCCAGTTGACCCAATCTTAGGAGCTCATTAAGCCTTTTCAGGGCAACAGGGACTATCTCGCTATGGTCAAATGCCAGGGGCGGCAGCTTGCTGACGGGAAACCAGGCTGCCTTCCCTGCATCGTCACCGGCCCTTACAGGTGCACTCTCATAATTTACAAATCCGTAAAAAACCACTGTAACAGTGCGCCCTCGGGGATCTCTTCCCAGCTTGCTGACAGTAACCAGCTGCTCAAGATTTCCTAATGCCAGTCCCGTTTCCTCACCAAGCTCACGGCATGCACACTCTTCGGCAGTTTCTTCCATTTCCAGGAATCCGCCCGGGAAAGCCCACTGCCCCTGAAAAGGCATATGATTCCTTTCTATCAGAAGAACAAAGAGTACATCTTTATCATACGAGAATACTATTATATCTGCTGTCAGAGCAGGCCTGGGAAAATCATAACAAAATTTATCCATAACAGTGCGCTTAATTATTATTTGACAACAAATTTAGCCGTATAAATATAAATCACCATAATAATTTCATTAATAAGTAAGTTTATTGGATAACCCCATTATTTGCTAAATTTGTGCTTTTAAAGACCTTAAAAAACTTCTGATGTCAATAGTTGCTGAAAATGTTACCAAAAGATACGGCTCTCAACCTGCTCTGAAAGATGTCTCATTTAATGTCAAATCAGGAGAAATTGCCGGTTTTATAGGTCCGAATGGCGCAGGCAAAAGTACTATGATGAAAATCATATGTGGTATACTAGCCCCGGACGAGGGAAATGTCAGGGTTGAAGATCATGATGTTGTCAGCGACTCCTTAAAGGTAAAACCCTTAATAGGATACCTGGCTGAGAACAACCCCCTGTATGACGATTTATATATTAGTGAATACCTGCATTACCTGTCCGGTTTATATAAAATGGGCAGAGAAGCAGCGTCGCGTATCAAAGATACTATAAGGCTAACCGGACTTGAAAAGGAGGTTAACAAAAAAATAGGGGAGCTGTCCAAAGGTTACAGGCAAAGGGTCGGACTGGCACAGGCAATCCTTCATAATCCTGAAGTGCTTATACTCGATGAACCTACTTCAGGTCTTGATCCTAACCAGATAATTGAAATAAGAAACCTGATCTATGAGCTGGGGAAAAAGAAAACTATCCTGCTTTCAACACATATCATGCAGGAAGTTGAAGCAATATGTGACCGTGTGCTTATAATCAACAACGGAGAAATTCTGGCCGATGATAAAGCCAAAAATCTTCACTCCTATGGAAAAAAATCATCATATACAATACTTGTGGAGTTTAGTCTGCCTGTAAATAAACCTGTACTTATGAAAATAGGGGGTATTGAAAAAATAAAACCGGTTGGCGAACAAAGCTGGCTTATTCAGCCCGTGGAAAACAAGGATATAAGACAGGATATTTTCAGATTCGCTGTGGAAAATAACCTTACAGTGCTTTCACTTAGCAGGAAAGATAAAAGCATTGAGGAAGTTTTTCATGAGTTGACTAATCAGTAAATATAGGCTATTGGTCAAATGATTTTTTTTAAATCTGAAAATATAAATATATTTACCGGTTCAAAAAAAAAGTGATAAAGCATTAACTAATAAATGAATTATTATGGGATATTTATTTACGTCTGAATCAGTATCCGAGGGACATCCCGATAAGGTAGCAGATCAGATTTCCGATGCGCTGCTCGATGAATTCTTAAGATATGATCCTGAATCCAAAGTGGCTTGCGAAACACTGGTGACAACCGGACTGGTAATTTTAAGCGGAGAAGTAAAGACAAATGCTTATGTTGATGTCCAGCAGCTGGCAAGAAATGTTATTAAGAAAATAGGCTATACTGTATCTGACTATATGTTTGAAGCTGACTCATGCGGTGTTATATCAGCCATCCATGAACAATCACAGGATATATACAGGGGTGTTGAAAGAGGCTCTGAAGAAGAGCAGGGAGCAGGTGACCAGGGCATGATGTTCGGCTACGCAACAAAAGAAACAGATAACTATATGCCCCTTTCCCTGGAGTTATCGCACCTGCTGCTAAAAGAACTTGCAGCAATACGCAGGGAGAAAAAAGTAATGACCTACATACGTCCCGACTCAAAATCACAGGTTACAATCGAATACGGAAAAGATAACCAGCCGCAGCGTATCCATACTATTGTAGTCTCCACACAACATGATGAGTTTGATACTGATGATAAAATGGCTGTCCGCATAAAGACAGACATCAAAAATATCCTTATTCCCCGTATTCTAACGAAGTTGCCTGAGCGTGTAAAAAAAATGTTTGGCAACGACTATGTTTTGCATGTTAACCCTACAGGAAAATTCGTTATCGGCGGACCTCACGGGGATACCGGACTAACAGGCAGAAAAGTCATAGTTGATACTTACGGCGGTAAAGGTGCACACGGTGGCGGCGCGTTCTCAGGAAAGGACTGTTCTAAAGTTGACCGTTCGGCAGCCTATGCCACGCGCCATATTGCTAAAAACCTTGTCGCTGCAGAAATAGCTGATGAAGTGCTGGTCCAGATTGCCTATGCCATTGGTATAGCCGAACCTGTCGGCTTATATATTAATACATATAATACTGCCAGGGTAAAGGAAAACGATACAGAGATAGCTGAAAAAATAAGGCAGATGTTTGACCTGAGACCAAGCTCCATAATAAAAAGATTCGGACTGAAGAATCCGATATTCCTGCCTACAGCAGCATACGGACATATGGGAAGGCAGCCTTACTTCGATGATATTAAGGTTTACAGGAATAACATCCCTGAAACAAAAAAAGTGGAGTTCTTTCCATGGGAAAAAACAGATTATGTCGATAAAATAAGAGCTGCTTTTAATCTTTAGCGATAATTAGTTGAATAAAACTTTTTTTAAATTGTAAAAATTAGTATTTTGCTCACTACAAAAGAAATGCTAATTAATACATAAAATAAAAATGAAACCTGCATCATTAACCCTTATTGTCTTTGCCTTATTCTCATTTTCCTTGTCAGGACAAAAAACTACTCCTGCAATTATTAAACTGAAAGATGGCAGTAATGTTGATGTTTATCATTTCGGACAGCTTGAATGTAACAAAACAAGGTATTTCGACAGTTACATCATGCTTAAAGGAAGATATGAAAACATCCCTACCGAGATTAAAGATTACAGTACCATTAGCAAAATGGTTCTGATTGACTTTGAGGATCCCCCTGTTGCATCGGTAGGAAATGAGAAGTCAAGGATCACTGTATATAAAAGAAACGGCGTTATAGTGGAACTTGTTGAAGCCGAATTGTATTTATCATGCTACGGCGTAGATGAGAAATATAATCAGATCAAGGTGCAGATAATGAATCCCCTTACCGAGAAAGTTGTCGAGAGAACCATAGACATGAGAGATATAGATTCTATTATCTTTAAGGAAAGACTATAAAATATCATAAGATATGATTAAGCTTGCGGGGGCTCCTTCCAGTCCCCGTTTTCTTTTATAAGCGCAATTAACTCATCTACGGCTTCCTGCTCAGGTATGTTCTTTTTGACTGCTGCCCTTTCCTTGTATAGTGTTACTTTGTTTTTCCCCGTACCTACATATCCGTAATCAGCATCTGCCATCTCGCCAGGTCCGTTTACAATACATCCCATAACAGCAATCTTCAGCCCCCTCAGGTGCGAGGTTCTCCTCCGTATTCTGGCAACAGCCTCCTTGATATTGAAATTGGTTCTCCCGCATGACGGACAGGAAATATACTCTGTCCACGATATCCTGACACGCGCTGCCTGGAGTATGCCAAAGGCTGTCTTTACAATTTCTTCCTGACGCACGTTCCCTGAATTTGTGAGCCATATACCGTCACCCAGTCCGTCCAGGAATAGCCCCCCTGTGTCAGCAGCGCTC
>Ga0315548_1001782_pt1 | contig 17494 bp, 15 predicted proteins | sample SalMarSW160110MG_2_FD_202540 | JGI IMG/M metagenome (GOLD analysis project Ga0315548, IMG submission 202540) | Salt marsh sediment microbial communities from the Plum Island Ecosystem LTER, Massachusetts, United States - Salt Marsh Sediment SW1601-110 ...
CTTAGTGTATAAATTACATTATCCCAACAGAGACCCAACCACCTTCTGGAACTTAGTCAAGTTGTCAGAAGAATATTACCACCCCCTGAAGAATCAAGACTTTTTCTCATTATAAACGTTCTCTGTGTATATGTGTGAGATAATTTTATTTGGTTGAATTTATTTTGTGGCTAATGAGTAGAGTAGTGCGGTGCCGAGTGGTAAAGCGTTTTCGTCGATATTGAAATTGGCAGAGTGAAGTTTAGAATGAATTCCCTTTTTCTTGTTTGCTCCTCCCATAAAGACAAAAGTTCCTGGAATTTCCTGGAGGTAGTAAGCGAAGTCTTCTCCCCCCATAATCGGACTCTCCATGAGTTCAATGTTCTTGAATATACTTTCCGCAATTTTTATTAGATTTTCCGTTTTCTTAGGGTCGTTTTTCATTATTGGATAACCTCTCTCGTAAGCGAGTTCATAGTCTATTCCTAAGGAAAGGTTAAGACCTTTCAGAATGTTTTCGATCCACTGGGGAGCTTTCTGCCACAGTTCTTTATCTATTGTACGAACCGTGCCTTTCATTTTGACTTTGTCGGGTGTTATATTGAATGCCGTACCTCCGTTTATTGTACATATAGAAATCACAAAAGGACTTTTCGGGGCGGCTTTTCTTGATACGAGGCTTTGAGTTTGATTGATAAATAAAGCAGAGGCGTATATCGGGTCTATCGTTTTGTGTGGTTCTGCGGCATGCCCTCCTTTCCCTATTATGGTTATTTCCATTTCATCAGCAGTTGCCAGCATAACTCCGGATTTTAATGTTAATGTGCCGACTTCTGCTTCGGGGTTAATGTGAATCGCGTAAATCTCTGATATTCCTTTTAGGGCTCCTTCTTCTATCATTCCCTTTGCCCCTCCGGGGGTTTTTTCTTCCGAAGGTTGGAAGATTAGCCTTACAGGTGGAGGATTTTTGGTATCGGTAAAAAGCTTTGCAGCTCCAAGGAGCATTGCCATGTGTGTATCGTGTCCGCAAGCGTGCATAAAACCTTTGTTTTCTGATTTATAAGCCAGAGAATTTTCTTCCGGTATGGGCAGAGCATCCATATCCGCTCGTAAAGCGATTCTATTTTTGCCTTTACCGATATCCGCTGTAAGTCCCGTTTTGTTTAAAGTTTTTGGTTTGCAACCAAGATTCTTCAGCTGTTTTTTAATAAAATCGTGAGTCCAATTTTCTTTGAACGCGGGTTCGGGATGCCTGTGGAGTTCGCGTCGCGTATTTATTATGTAATCTTTAATTAAATCTGCTTTCTTGAGGGCACTTTTCATATCTGTATTTTACCGAAAAAATAAATTGTGGCAAGTGTAATAATGCACGCAGATTTATGGAGGTTTTCAGGCTTATTATGAGATTATAAAAAAATCATAATAATAAGAGGAAGGGGTAAGCCCGAGCGAGAAGTATAAATCTGCGTGCCTTAAAGAAGTATCTCTATTCTACAGATATTTTTACCTTCTCAGATTCATTTTCAACTTCTACCAGAGTAAAGCTTCCTTCGACTTTTTGTATATGTTTGATAGCATTTCTTAAGAGCGTCTTAGTTATTCTGGCGTCTTCGGCATCTTCTCCCATTTCGGGTATAAAGAAAGGCAAAACTTTAACAAATGTCAGAGGCAGTTTTAAGTTTACATTATCTTCTTCCTTGTCGCTTTGTATGTTTATTATTAGTTTCTTGGGATTGCCGGTTTTCTTTATGATGTCTTTACTGTCTTTTATCCATAAGCGGACGACTTCTTTCCCTTCCGTGAACTCCATTATTGGTTCGTCGCTTATCTCTGCTTCCTGCAGGATTTTTAGAATGCTGTCTCGCGGGATTTTTTTACCATCTTTTTCCCATGCTTCATCGCAGAATTCTCCGAGTGTGAGGGACTCTTCCACAAAAGTTTTTGGCACGTTGATTTTTATTTTCCCTCCGCTGCTTTCCGTCACTTCTACGGTTATAAAAGGTATCGCCAAATTTAACAAAATAAACAAATTCATAATCCCTCCTGTGTATTGTACTAATATAATAATACAAAAGCCAAATTTGTCAAGGGGTTTATTGAATTTTAAAATTAGGTTCTTGACATGTTGGTTTAATGGCGTAAATTTAATATATAGAAATAATATAATTCAGAAATACAGTATAAGGAGGAATAGTGGAAGGATTTAAACGATTATTTGTTATGTTCTTTGTTACCGCGAGTATTTTGGTTTCCTGTTGTAATAAATTGTTTGCCGCCACAGCGACTGTCGATACCAGTGATGTTCATCAAACGATAGAAGGTTTTGGTGCGGCTATGGCCTGGGAGGTTTGGCAACTTTATGATCATGATCAAAAGACTGATCTTTATTATGATCTTTTCACGGATCTTGGTCTGGATATTCTTCGTCTGCGAAATGTGTATAATAGGGGGGAAGATTATATCTTTGGCTGGTATGGGGAGATTGTGGACAGTTTCTATTCTATGGCGGATTCTTTCTCGGGGGTTCGTCCGAAGGTCATGATATCTTCCTGGACGCCACCCAGGTATTTGAAGAGTAATGATAATCTTGTCGGAGGTACCCTGGATACATTATACGGTGAATATAGATATGGCGATTTTGCTGAGTACTGGATTCAATCTTTGGCCGAATTCGCAAGTCATGGAATTTTCCCTTATTATATAAGTATTCAGAATGAACCCGATTGGGGTCAAGATCATGCGACATGCAGGTTTGATCCGACTGAAAACTCTACGTATGCGGGTTATGATCAGGCGCTTGATTCGGTATATAATAGGTTGCAGGGATTGGATTCCGTTCCAAAGATTTTAGCGCCGGAGGTTTTAGGTATAGATTATAATAGTTTCCAGAATTATACTAACCAGATCAATCATCCTGAATATGTTTATGGATATGCTTATCACCTCTATCATGGTGGTGATGGCAACATTAATCCCGATGCGTTTAATGGTAATTTATCGGCAATAGCAGGTAGCTATACGGGAAAGCCTATTTTTCAGACAGAGTATGATCTTGGCGGTTGGTTTAATACAGTCTGGCTTATGCATAACTGCCTTGTAAATGGTAGGGTTTCCGGATATTTGTATTGGTGGTTGGTGATAGGTTCGTTTACTCCTTCTGGAGATCTGCCATTTATTACACTGAATGGAAGTACTTCTTATGACAAAAATAAGATATACTGGGGGTTCAGACAGTATTCGAGGGCTATTCACCATGGATGGAAAAGGGTGGGTGTAACTGTTGATGATGATAGTCTCCGTGTCTCGGCCTATATTAGTCCTGATGGCAGTGATTTATCTATTGTGATAGTTAACATAGGTCATAGCACTGGTTCTCTTGATTTAAGTGTTCCCGGTTATGATATCTCGGGAGCGAATATGATTCTAACATCCAATATGAATGATGGTGGTTGGGCAGGTGATTATAACGGTTCTACCGTAAGTATCAAGCCCAGGTCAATTATGACAATTTCGACTCTGTACATTGAAGCGGAAAATGGGATAGAGGATGAAAATGATGGAGAATTAGATAAACTTGATTGTTCTTTGGCTCAAAACTATCCAAATCCGTTTAATGCGGTAACATCTATCGAGTATTCTATTGCTTGTGCGGGTTTTGTTCGACTGGCTATTTATGGTATTTCGGGTCGAGAGATAAAGACATTGGTCGAAGAGCTGGTTCCGGCCGGAAAACATACAGTGAATGTAGAATTAAAAGATATGTGTTCGGGAGTTTACATATATCGATTGGAAACAGGGGGAATGAGTATTCAAAAGAAGATGATTTTACTAAAGTAAACTTAATACCGGGAGGTTTTTTATGAGAAATAGAGTCATTTTAGCTACCGTTTTCTTTCTTTCAGTATTTTATCTTTTTGGTCAAAACCGGCCATTTCCTCAAAATGTGGATTATCCATATGGTTATCAAACCACTGTAATTTCTACGTCTGATATACAGGATATGTACGATAAGTGGAAGAGTTTATTTCTAACGCACTGTAACGGAATGTATCGTGTTTCGGCAGAAGACAGCAGTGAGACCAAGTCGGAAGGTATGGGATATGGTATGTTGTTAAGCGCGTATTTTGGAGAACAGGGGGTTTTTGACAGTCTTTTCGCGTTCTATAAAAGCAAAAGAACAGTTCAAGCGTATAATCTTATGGCCTGGCAGGTAACTTGTGGTGGTATTACAGATCCCGGAAGTGCCACTGATGGTGATCTGGATGTAGCTTTTGCTTTGCTTGTAGCGTATGACCAATGGGGGGGAGACTACCTTACCGAGGCGGATAGTATATTGACGATTCTTAAAGATCATTATTTTGTTACTTGTGGTGTGGATATTTATACGATGAAGCCGGGTGGGCAATTTGGTGGTTGTGGCCAGATGGATATATCATATTACACGCCCGCCTATTTCTGGTTATTTGGTGAAGCGGCGGCAGACGCTTTCTGGTATGATGTTGCGGACGATGCCTATACGATATTGGATAACGGTGCCCATGCTACCACAGGATTGGTTCGGGATTGGCAGTCGTGGGACGGAAGCGCAGTCCCGGGATGGGACTCTACTTATCACTATGATGCCTGCAGGGTTCCGTGGAGGATGTGTATGGATTACATTTGGAATGGTGATGGTATGGCTGAATACTGGTGTGTCAAAATATCGGACTTTGCATATGCTATCGGAGCGGCAAATATTAGAGATGGATATGAGTTAGATGGAACGCAAGTAGGATCCTATAATAATAGTGCATTTGTGGGGGGGTTCGCGGTTGGCGGGATGAGTTACAGTCAGGCTATGGTCGATTCTTTTGCCTCAAGATTGTTGTATCTCGATGGTACGGGAATTGACGATCAGTATTATAATCTTTCCCTTCGGTGTTTGTACTCGCTTGTTTTGACGGGGAATTTCTGGCAGCCCGACCCTTCGGGTGGAATCGAGGAACCGGGTTCTTTGCCGGAAGGTCTTAGTCTTGCTCAGAACTACCCCAATCCGTTTGATGCGGTAACAACCATTGAGTATTCTATTTCATCAGTGGGTTTCGTTCGACTGGCGGTTTATGACCTTGCGGGTCGAGAGGTAAAGACATTGGTAGAAGAGTCTATGCCGGCGGGAAAACATACCGTTAATGTTGATTTAAAAGACCTGTGTTCGGGAGTTTACATATATCGATTGGAAACAGGGGGAATGAGTATTCAAAAGAAGATGATTTTACTAAAGTAAACTTAATACCGGGAGGTATTTATGAAGAATATAGTATTGTTAGTGGTGTTGTTTCTTCTTTTAAGTGTTTATCTCCTTGGTCAGGACAAGCCGTTTCCCCAAAATGTGGACTACCCCTACGGTTATCAAACCACGGTAATCAGCACGAGTGACATACAGAGTATGTACGATAAGTGGAAGACTAACTATTTAACATACTGTGACGGGATGTATCGTGTTTCCAGGGATAGTCCTGATTCGACCAGGTCGGAAGGTATGGGATATGGTATGATTTTAAGTGCGTATTTTGGAGAACGGGGGGTTTTTGACAGCCTTTTTGCTTTCTATAAAAGCAAGAGGACAAGTAATGCACTTAATCTTATGGCCTGGACTGTAACTTGTAATGGTATTGGAGATCCCGGAAGTGCTACTGATGGTGATTTAGATGTGGCTTATGCTTTGCTTGTAGCGTATAATCAATGGGGAGGGGACTACCTTACCGAGGCGGATAGTATATTAACGATTCTTCAAGATCATTATTTTGCTACTTGTGGTGGGAGTATTTATACGATGCACCCGGGTTACAATAGTGGTTACTGGGGTGGTTGTAACCTGACGGATATATCATATTACTCACCCGGTTATTTTCGGGTATTCTACGACGCGACGGGAGAATCTTTCTGGCTTGATGTCGCGGACGATGCCTATACAATATTGAATAACGGTGCCCATTGGTCCACAGGATTGGTTAGGGATTGGCAAACTTATTCTGGGGGAGCTCCTTCTTCAGGATGGGTAGATTATTATGCGTATGATGCCTGCAGGACTCCGTGGAGGATGGCTCTGGATTACATCTGGAACGGTAACAGTACCGCACAAACCTGGTGTTCTAAAGTAGCGGCCTTCGCTAATTCTAAAGGAGCTTCAGGTATAGTGGACGGGTATCAGTTAAATGGTACAGAAGTAGGAACATATAATAATAGCCCTTTTGTGGGCGGATTTGCGGTCGGAGGTATGTGTTACAGCCAGTCTATGGTTAATTCTTTTGCTTCAAGATTGTTAGAACTTGATGGTGTGGGATGGGACGATCAGTATTATAATCTTTCTCTTCGCTGTTTGTACGTGCTTGTTTTGTCTGGAAATTTCTGGCAGCCAGATTTTCCGAGTGGGATCGAGGAACCGGGTTCTCTGCCGGAAGGATTTTATTTGGCTCAAAACTATCCCAATCCGTTCGATGCTGTGACAACCATCGAGTACTCTATTTCTCGTGCGGGTTTCGTTCGACTAGCGGTTTATGACCTTGCGGGTCGAGAGGTAAAGACATTGGTAGAAGAGTCTATGCCGGCGGGAAAACATACCGTTAATGTTGAATTAAAAGACATGTGTTCGGGAGTTTATATTTGTCGATTAGAAACAGGGACAATGAGTATTCAAAAGAAGATGATCTTACTAAGGTGAACTTAATACCGGTAAGGAGGTATTCGTGAAAAATAGAGTAATTTTAGTTGTGTTGTTTCTTACCTCAGGTGTTTATCTCCTTGGTCAGAACAAACCGTTTCCTCAAAATGTGGACTACCCCTACGGTTATCAAACCTCGGTAATTTCTGCTATAGATATGCAGATTGCATACGAGAGATGGAAGAAATTATATCTCAAAAGTTGTGATGAAATGTATCGTGTTTGCAACGATGATACTACTATAACTATCTCGGAAGGTATAGGATATGGGATGTTGTTAACCGCGTATTTCGGTGAAAGAGAAAGATTCGATAGGCTTTTTGATTTTTATAAAAGCAAGAGAACAAGCAAAGCACATAATCTTATGGCCTGGCAAGTAACTCGTACGGGTATTAAGGATTCGGGAAGTGCTACTGATGGTGATATAGATGTAGCTTTTGCTTTGATTGTAGCGCATTATCAATGGGGAGGAGATTACCTTACCGAGGCGGATAGTATATTAACGATTCTTAAAGATAATTACTTTGTTGATACGTGTAGTGATGGTATTTATGTGATGAAGCCGGGAGGTCATTGGGGTGGTTGTGATGTAACGGATCTATCATATTACACACCCGCCTATTTTCGTGTATTCGCGGAAGCAACGGGTAACGCTTTCTGGGATGATGTCGCGGATGACGCCTATATAATATTGAATAACGGTGCCAATGTTACTACAGGGTTGGTTCCTGATTGGCAATCATATGACGGTGTTCCCGGAGGAACTTCAAATTGGAAATGGCTAGATTATTATCGCTATGATGCCTGCAGGGTTCCGTGGAGAATGGCTCTGGATTATATCTGGAACGGTGATAGTAAAGCTCAAAGCTGGTGCGTTAAAATATCAAAGTTTGCTAACTCTCTCGGAGCAGCGAATATAGTAGATGGATATGAGTTGGATGGGATGCCCCATGAGAATGCAAAATATAATAATAGTCCTTTTGTGGGTGGTTTTGCGGTTGGCGGGATGAGTTACAGTCAGGCAATGGTCGATTCTTTTGCCTCGAGGTTGTTATATCTTGATGGTGTGGGATGGGACGATCAGTATTTTAATCTTTCCCTTCGTTGTCTGTACATGCTTGTTTTGACAGGGAATTTCTGGGAGCCCGGAGCGACGAGCGACCATATGAATTGGACTGATTAATACCATATAGTTCCTTAAATGCTTATAATCTCGGAAAATCTGCGGTAAACTATTATAGTAAATGTGTGTCAGTTTACAGCTGAAGCAAGAAGTTGGGGGAAAATGAAGAAACAAAATACAGTTACTAAAAATTGGTTTAAAGACTGGTCTAATGAATACGACAGCACCCTGGGTAAAGTCCGGCGGCATCATAAATTATTGGATTTAGTTGTCGAATCATCCGAAGTAAAAGACGGAGATATAGTACTCGATATAGGATGCGGAACGGGATTATTGTCTCTGAAATTCCTTGAGAAAGCTGATTGTTTAATTTATAGTATAGATAGTTCTCCCGAAATGCTTGGAATGTTTAAAAAAAAGATTGACAAATTCAATCTTTCCGAGAAAATTTTTTGTAAACTCGAGGACGCCGAAAGCCTCGATTTCGAAGACAAAAAGTTCGATATAATTGCGTCGACTGTGACACTCCATCACGTAAAAAATAAATTACCGGTTATAAAGAAGATTTTTGAGCTCTTAAAACCGGGCGGTAGATTTGTTCTCGGAGATATCGATGTGGATACTACAGGAAACTTAGAAAATCCGGAACGTATGCTGCGAATCCTCGATTTCTTGAAAGAGGAATTCATACTGGCGCTTAAAGAAGGCGGAGTAAAAGCGTTTAGTCGCATGTATGATAATGGGAAAAAACACATTTTAAATGATGGTGAATTTTGCGTAAGTTTTAAGCAATGGAGAGAAATTTGCAAAAAAGCCGGATTTGAGAAAATCAGAGTAAAACCGCTGCCGGAATTTAAATGGTTCAAAGTTTTAGTCGCTGTCAAGTAATAGCGAGTAGTGAGTAAATTTGGGATTTAGGATTTTGGGGTTGGGATTTAGTAACAACAAAATAATTTTTTGGGTTGTGTGGTAGGGCTCTGTGTTCTCCGTGTCTTTGTGTGATTAACTTGGTCATTGGTCACTTGTCACTAGTCACTGGTCAAAAAAAGTAAAAACTATTTGTGTAATTTGTGCTATTTGTTGTTCCTGTTTTTTGGGGTGGATGTGGGTATTTTTAAAACAATAAAAATTCTTCGTTGTTTCTCTGTGATCTCTGTGTGTTTTTTTTATCTCTGTGTACTCTGTGGTTAAATTTGGGGCGTGGTGGGGTTATTCGAAGAGATACGCGAGCAGGCATATTACCGTGAAAGATATAATCGTAGGCATTATTCCGAAAACGGGTAAGAAAAGAAAGGAAAAAAGCAGTGCACCGATGCTTCCGCCGATAAGATCAAAGGCATAAACGGAAGGTGCCACACCGTATTTCGCTCCTTCTTCTTCAAGTATCTTTCCCGCGTTAGTATAAGTCCATCCGACAACTGCACCGGAGATAAAGCTGATAAAAGGAATAAGTAAAAACATCCAGAATACGGGATTCTCCGCTTGGATAATCAAAAACTGAATGATTAGTAATATCGATAGAGTAAAGAACGAAACTTTTAAGTTTTTTTGCAGTTTTACTTTCTCGGTGATGAAAGTACCTGTTCCTACTCCAAACATGAATAAGCCGGTTATAAGACCAACGAGATGGTATACGTTTCCGTATATGATTTGGAGGCTTAGAATACAGAAGTAAGAAATTCCGATGGATATAGCACCTATAAGGGTTATTCTAAATCCCGTTTTTCTGAAGATTATTGGTACCGGAAGGAGAAACAATAACAGAAAAACCGGAGCATTAAGGAGAGGTTTTAAGTATTTGATTGAATGGTTCTGTTTTTCCATATAGTGAAATAAGGCAAGGAGAAAAGCCCTGGGTTGTTTGTCGCTGTTTAGTCCTATATAGTTGTTGTTTAACTGCTTTTCAAATTCTTTGATTCTAAAAGCGGGTAAGTAAGAATTTATAATATATTCGTCGAGATATTGGAGGTTTAACTTCCTTATTTCTTCCTTAATTCTTTTTTCCTCGTAGGAAATAGGCGCATTTGAGAAAATATATCTTGCACTATAGCCCGGTATGACGAAATAATTGGTAAAGTTAAGTCTGTAAGTCCAGAATATAAGTGAATTATAATCAAGCGTCGTTTTGTTCAGGTAATTTTCACCTGAAGAAATCGAGAATGATACTATCCCTTCATTATTTATTTTTTCACATAGGAGTTTACTGAATTCCTGAGTGTAAAAACGGTTGCTTGATATTGAAAGAGGGTCACCTATTCCAAGAAATATAGCATCAAACTTTTGAGTAGTTTTTTTTAGAAAGAGCCTGGGATCTGAAGCTATGAAATTTATTTTTTTTAATGTTTCATTTTCAATATTTTTTTTCAGTATTTCTTGGATTTTGGCATCAGCATGAACTATAGTGAAATTATTATATTTGGAAAGTTCTTTTATTACTCCCGGTCCTGGTAGTCCCAGATAAAGTATATTTTTTTCTTTGTAGGGAGAAAGAAGTAAAGGTATATGAATACATTCGGAAGATATCTCATCCGGATAGGTATAGGAAAGGATTCCGTTTGAAAAAAGAGAGAATTGTCCATCTTTTTTGATTTCCATATATCTTCCGTATTTGGTTTCTATTATATTCTCAACAGTAAATCCTGTATATAGTTTTTCGTATGTTTTTTTTATCGAATTTTTAAGACCGGGAAGGAAAAAAATGGCTAAAAAAATTAAAATTAAAGGAATGAATTTCTTGCCTTTTAATATTACAGGCGGTATAATAAAAAGAACGCTTACCAGGATAATTTTTCCTGTGGGCAAAAGAAGGGATACGAATATATATGAAAAGAAAATGCCTCCCAAGAGATCACCGATTGAATCGACAATGTATGGTCTTGTTATTCCTTTTAAATCATTTTTTGATAGATGGGAGAATTTTTTCTGTCCCAGTGCGAATATAAGTCCGAAATTTAAGTAAATAGGAAGTAGAAGGAAGGAAGTTTCTATAAGTAAGAGATTTATGTTAAAAATTTCTCCGGGCTTATAACCCAAAATACCCGGTAAAAACCGTAGTAAATATATTGAAAAAGGGAGGTATAATGCGAGAATCAAAAAAGGCAAATATAGTTTCTCTTCCGTTATTCTTCTACCCCAGAAAGAGCCTATCCCTGCTCCCAAAAGCCAGAAGGACACAACCAGACCGTATGTCAGTTCATTACCGTGAAATATCATATAAATTTCACGAATCAATATATTTTGTGTAAGTACTGATAGGATTCCTGAAAGGAAAAGGAAAAATAATAGCAATTTAGCGGATTACTTTCGATACAATTGCTTTAACTTCGCTGTTTTCAATAGGTTTATCTTCTCTGGATATGAGGGCAATTAAGATATCCGTTTCCGACATTTCTATTCTTGAGAGAGTTATTTTAAACTTAGTGCATAAATTAAGTAGTTTTCCTGAGAGAACTTTTTCTTTGGGCGAAATAAATATGATTGTCGTACCATTTTCCATCTTTAAGTCTTCATATAAAATTTCACTCTTTTGATGTTTACTCAGTAGTTTGTGTATTATTTTTAAAATTCTTGTAATGTCAGAGCCGGAGGTGCTGATTCTCCAGAAATCTTCCAATGAATAGTATAGTTTCTTTATTTGCTTTTCAGGAACATTTGGGAAGTTTTTTAAGACTGTTTCTATTTTTTCGGAGTCCATTTCTCTCATTCCTTCGTCAAAGTCGCGAATTTTACCCAGTGCGTCGGTGAGGACTTTTTTTGTCTCCTGGTATAGTTCCGAAAGAGCCTCGAACTCATCAAGTTCCGCTTTTATATCAAATATTAGTAGACTCGCATTTTTTTGATCTCTTCGTTGGTGTGTGGAGAGAAGTGTTAATCCCTTTATTTTATTGAAACCAGTTACTATTTTTCGACTTTTTCGTTCCGAATCTTCTGTTTGGGCTACTATCAGAATTTTAAACTCAAGGAAAAACTCTGTTGAGTTTGTAAGAGAGAGGTAAACTTGAGGTACTCCGCTTTTTTCAAATTCCTTAATCAGGCGAGGAATTATAGCCCGGAGGTAATGTTCTAAACCTATAGGGGCTTTGGTCGATTTTCCCGTATCTTCTCTTCCTTTTAGGTGTATTCTTTTTAAAACTTTTTCTATTCGGCTGCGAGATGGAGATGGATAAGATTTTCCCTTTGTATCGCTAATCTCTATTCTTGCGATAAGTACTCCTTCGGGAGTTGTAAACTCTTTATTATATATGATTCTGGAGCCGGGAAGGACAAAAGATATTGTATCAAGTATCACTTTTAGAGGCATATCTCTTTCGTAGACGCCTACGGTTATACAGGTAAGATTTTCTTTTATTGTTTTTATGCTTTTTGTATAAATCTGAATTTCTCCGTTTGTGCTTATTACGTCCTGCCGAGCTTTGTAATTAGTTATAATTTGTTCCGCCAGGGTTTCAGGCGTCCTTTCCGTTATATAGGCTTTTGTGCGGGAAGCGAAGAATTTAAAAGTTTCTCCTTCCGGACCTAGAAGGTTAGGTACGAAATCCTCTTTACATTCCCTTTTTATTATATTTATGACTTTTGAATAGACTTCGAGTCTTTTTGACCCGATTGACAGAAGTAGCCTTTTTGCAAGGCTTCCCTCTGACACATTTTCAATGTTATTGATTATTTCTTTTCTGTCTTCCTTGAATTTTGTAAGGGCGGGTTTGTTCTTGATTTCGATTACTAATATAATGATACCTAATGTATTTCCGTTTTTTTCTATTTTTATTCCGGACTCATAAGATATATCCCAGCCTTTTCCGTGGATCGTTCCTAGGATCGCAGTAGAAAATCCCGGCCAGTCTTTACCAATTATTCCCATAGAGTAAAATAACGGGAAAGAAGGATTTTTTGGTATTTTGCTTTTATAAATCTGCAAGGCGGAAGAATTTGATTCCCATTTATGAATTAATTTACCAATAAGTTCTTTTTCTTTATTTAGTGGAAAAAAATCACGGGTTTTTTCGTAGTTATATTCTTTCATTAGTGAGTCATTGCATAAATATATATGTTTATGCCCATTTTTAAAGCTTTTTCCCTGAGTGGTTCAGGGTCTTTGTAAACGCCTCGGGCCGCCCATCCGTCCGAGATATTGCTGTTATAGGTATAAAAGAGCGCAAGCCTTCCTTTTAGAAAAAGCCCATAGCCTTTTGGAGCGCCCTTATAATGTTCATGTATTTTAGGTAAACCTTCGGGCAATTCATAGAATACTTTGTATATTTGATGGTCGGTTGGTATTTGTACTAATTCATGTTTTGGAAAAGCTTTATTTAATTCTTCTCTAAAATATTTATCCATGCCATAATCGTCGTCGACGTAAATGAAACCTCCGTTCCAGAGATAATTTTTTAAATTTTGCAATTCAGATTTTGAAAATTCTATTTTTCCGTGTCCGGTAATAAAGAGAAATGGGTAAGTGTATATTTCGGAATCGCTTAACGATAAGACTATTTCCTTTTCGGGTATTTTGATATCGGTCTGTTTATTTATTGCTTTTGCAAGGTTCGGAATAATGTCAGGATCGTTATACCAGTCTCCACCGGAGTATCTAACCCTTACTATAGATGGATTTATTAGGGAAAAGATAAAGAAAAGAATCATTTTACCCTCGGGGATGATAAGTTGTAAGTATACTCTTTAGATAATTTCTGTCAATGTGTGTATATATTTGCGTGGTGGAAATATCGGAATGTCCTAAAAGTAGTTGGACAGTCCGGAGTGTTGCTCCTCTTTCAAGTAAATGAGTGGCGAAAGAATGCCTTAGGGTATGCGGGGTGCAGCTTTTTGTTATTCCGCTTTTGAGGAGATACGCTCGGAAGCGTTTCCAAAGTCCCATTCTGGAAAGTTTATTACCTCTTCTTGAGAGGAAGAGAAAAGCGGATTTTTTTTTGTCGAGAATAACTCTCTCTGTACTTATATATTCAATTAGAGCTTTTTTTGCTTTGCTTCCCAGAGGAATTATTCTTTCTTTGCTTCCTTTTCCTTTAACACGGATAAAGTCTTCCTTTAGGAAGATGTCTTCTTTTCGAAGGTTTAGGAGTTCGGAAACTCTTAAACCGCAACCATAGAGTAATTCTAAGATTGCTTTGTCCCTTATGGAATATTTGAAATCACCGTTTACACTTTCGATTAATTTTGTGACTTCATGCATAGATAAAACTTTCGGTAGTCTTTTTTCGGTTTTCGGAGCTTGTATGTTATTCATTGGTGTTTGGTCTATTAATCCTTCTCCCAAGTGGAAAAGGAAGAACATCCGGAGAGACGAGGTTTTCCTGGCTACAGTTGCAGTAGAAAAGTTTGAACTATTCAGACTGTGAAGGTATTCTTTAATATCTTTTTCGTTTATCTCTTTGATATTTTTTTTTGTTTTTTCTAAAAATGAAACAACATCATTTTTGTAGCTTTCTACAGTATTGCCGGAGAGACCTCTTTCTGCCTGTAGATAATAAATGAAATCCTGTACAAAATTTTGGTCACTATTCATTTAAATTGAAAGATACGAGTTCCCAAACCAATGAATCAGCCGGTATTTCTTTTTTTATAAGCCCTATATTAGGTGCGAACCATTCATATTCAATTGTAGAATCGTTATCTTCGATAATTGTTCTTTTTAGACTATAAACATTTTCATAATTTTTCGAATTTAAAACTATTGAAGTGTACATTACGGAATCAACAGATATTAAAAGATTTTTTTCGAGTGTTTCTCCTTTATAAACTGAAGAGAAATAAAATTCTTTTTCCCAATTTTCACCCTCTATTGGGGGGAGTAAGAGATATGGTTCATATACTGTTCCGAAATCTACTCTTTCTCCTTCATAAGTCGTAAATAATTCTCTACCTTTTTTTACCATACCTGATTTTCTTTGAAAGTAATAAATTTCGCCGTCTACATCAACTGGGAATAAGCTATCTCCATGTATTATCTCAATTTCTTTTACTTCCATTGTGATCTGGTAATTATTTTCCTCTTTTACATCAAATACCCATTTATTATCCTTGTTTAGAGGAAAATAATTTGCTGTCATTCTCGTGGCGAAGGAATTTTTACATCCTAAAACCAATACCAAAATCAAGGAAGTCAACGCCAATTTCTTCATTAAAAGCCTCTCTTAAGGAAATTCCAATTTGGAAAGTTGAACTTTCTTTTGAAAACAAATATGCTAACCTTACCATAAAAAGTGGAGAGTAGCCGCTTTCGGAAGCGCTTTCTCTTATCCTTTTAACATTTACTATCCCTATCTCCGGTAGAATCGAAAACTTTTGCGCAAGTAAGAGTTCTTTGCCTAAGGATATTCCATGGAGTCTTACTTCATAATTGCCTTTGCTGTAGTATGTAGCGATAAGATCATAACTGACTTTGTATTTACCTCCAATCATAATAGCGAATCCGGAAGGAGTATCGGCCGCAGCAGTCCCCTGCGGAACCGAAGAACTTACAAATAAATTAAAACTAACGAGCAGAATTATACTCATGTCTGAATATTAAAGAACTATTTAAATTTGTCAACAGTCAGAAGACATTTAACAAAGAGAAATACGACACTTCTCAGTGTCTAATTGTAAATTGCAAGTTGGAAATTGTAAATTGAAAATTTAAAAACAGAAATGGGACGCAGATGAACGCAGATCTAAAAGGATCTTTTTTGTTGTTTTGTTTTTTTGACTAATTACCAGTGACAAGTGACTTATTAACTAATCCGCAGGATTATGGGTATTGACTTTTGCCTTTTCTAGGTTTAGTATAGAAAAAAGGAGGAAATCAATGTTTGGACCTATTGGATGGCCCGAAATAATAATTATATTGATTATCGCTCTCTTATTATTCGGAGCAAAAAGATTGCCTGAAATAGGCAGGTCGATGGGGAAAGCAATTAAGGAATTTAAAAAATCTTTTAAAGATGTAACAGATGAATTGGATAGTGATTTAGATTCCCCGGAGAAAGAAGAAAAAAAGTAACTTTATTCTAATTAAAAAATAATAGTTATTCCAGTATTATGAATTTCAAAATATGTGATTCGCACTGCCATCTTCAGGACAGAAGGTTTAAGAGAGATGTGGAAAGAGTTATCCGTAATGCGGAGGAATCTGGTATTGAAAAAATTTTGGTTCCCGGCTGGGATCTGCGTTCGAGCAAAGAAGCAGTGGTTATCGCAGAAAAGTTTAGTAATGTTTTTGCGGCTTGCGGCGTTCATCCTCATGATGCGAAGTTTTACAACGACTACGTCGAAAAAGAAATAATAAATCTGTCTAAAAATAAAAATGTAGTTGGCATAGGTGAAATAGGGCTCGATTACTATCGAGACCTCTCTCCGAGAAACATACAAAAGGATGTATTAAAAAAGCAGCTCAAGATAGCCGAGGAAAATAACCTGCCCGTGATTATACATACAAGGGATTCAATAGAAGATACAATAGATATAGTTTCGGATTTTAAGTGTAAGGGCGTTTTTCACGCTTTTGATTATAATGAGAGTTTTGCGATGAGAGTTGTCGAAATGGGGTTTTTTATAGGGGTTGGGGGAGTTGTTACTTATCCTAAAAGTAAAATATTTTCTTCTATAAAAGAAATTCCTCTCGATTCTCTTTTAGTGGAAACCGATGCTCCTTATTTAACTCCTCATCCGCATAGAGGGAAAAGAAATGAACCCGCATATACAAAATATGTAGTTAAAAAAATAGCGGAAATAAAAGCTAAAACCTTTGCCGAAGTAGCAGAGGTAACGTATAAAAATACGAGAGAGTTATTTGGGATATAAGTTAGAATTACTATGTCAACCCCCTGATTTAATTATGCCGATTTCCGGGCTAATCTATTTCTGATCTTGTGTCTCTGAACCGCAGCCATATGTTTATCTTCATTATATTTTTCTCTTTTCTTCCATAGGGCAAATGCCACCTTAATCCATATCCTCGCAAGGCATCTTAACGCGTGATAATGGCTCTTACCTTCCGTTCTTTTTTCGTTATAATAACTTCTTGCCCATTCTGATTTAGTAAGACTGCAATAAGCCAACCTGGTGATTATGTTGCGGTAAAAATGATTACAGCCAAATCGAAAAAGATGAGTTTCCCAGTTATCGCTTTGCTTTGTAAACGGTACAATGCCGGAAAGACTGTTTATTTCTTCCGCATTTTCGTATCTGTTTCTCTTCTTTCCGAAGATTACCATCAATCCGGGAGAAAGTGTGTCTCCGCTGCCGGGAAGACTCTTGAATATCTCTGCATCTTTATCGTTTTCCGTGGTCTCTTTTAAATCGTTATCATATTCTTTTGTCTCTTTATTAAGCAATTCTATTCTCTTTATAAGAAGAATGGCTGATCTGCTTCTTTCCTGGATTACAGTAGTGTCTATTTTAACCTGTCCTTTTTTTATCGCTTTATATATACGCAGAACACCGCTTTCTTTATGACAATAGTGTTTCTTTAAAAAGGCTCTAATCTCTTCTCTACTCAGTTCTTTTATATCCTTGTAGGTTGGATATGCCTTTAAAAGTGAAAGAGCTGTGGGGCAGGTTATATCGCTGAAGAAATCAATAAACGAGGGAAAGTATTCTTTTAAATAACAGATTAATCTGTTCGTAAGTCTTCTTTTATCATCTACAGTCTTATCTCTGTGTCTTAATAAAAACTCTATCTTCCTTATCTTATCATC
>Ga0315548_1001783_pt1 | contig 17486 bp, 17 predicted proteins | sample SalMarSW160110MG_2_FD_202540 | JGI IMG/M metagenome (GOLD analysis project Ga0315548, IMG submission 202540) | Salt marsh sediment microbial communities from the Plum Island Ecosystem LTER, Massachusetts, United States - Salt Marsh Sediment SW1601-110 ...
AAGACGGCCTAGACCAGCAAAGAAAAATCTTCATAGTTGTCCTCGACGAAATCGATGCCCTCATAAAAGCTCGTGGCGACACCCTACTCTACGAATTAACCAGAATAAATGAGACTCTTCGTCACGGGCGAACAGCCATAATAGGAATCTCAAACGACCTCCGATTCAAGGAGTTCTTGGATCCACGAGTTCTAAGCTCCTTAAGTGAAGAAGAGATGGTTTTCAGACCTTACGACGCAGCTGAACTCCAAGACATCCTCTGGAGACGTGCTCAGCTAGCGTTTTCCGAAGGCGCTCTGCTGGATAGTGCTGTGGCATTATGTGCTGCATTGGCTGCCGCAGAGCACGGTGACGCCAGACGAGCTTTAGACCTCCTCCGCGTTGCTGGCGAATTGGCAGAACGGGAAGGTGAAGCATGTGTTAGCGAAGATAACGTGCGGCAGGCAGAGAAACGGGTGGAGCACGATCGAATAGTTGAGGTTTTAGAAAATCTTCCGGTGCACTCCAAACTAGTCTTGTGCAGTGTTTATCTGTTAGGTAAAACAAAACTCAGCTACACCATCACTGGAGACATCTATGGGATATACTGTGAACTCTGTGACCAATCTGGTCTCTCGCCGCTGACTCAGAGACGCGTAAGTGGTCTAATCAGCGAGTTAGATATGATGGGGTTATTGAATGCGCGTGTTGTGAGCATGGGTCGGCATGGGCGCACAAAAAAAATCCGCTTAGGCATAGGTCGCAGTCTTGTTAGGAAGGTGTTCACCGATAATGATCGATTTCAGGAACTGCTAGGCTATGTCCCTAACTGTCTTACTGGTATGCAATGATTTTGAAAAATGGGTTAACTAACGTTTTTGATGTGTGTTCACCAGGGTTCCGTGAAATCTATTGTTGAAATCATAGATGTTTGGAGGTTTACTATAGGCGCTATTCCTGGGGTGGGAACAAGCCCCATTTTTTGTTGAAAATCTGTTTGCTTTTGCCACGCACCCGAGTTCACAATAAGCGTTCCCCTGTAACTGTTACATTTCAGCACATGAACATGCCCAGCGTGGAAGATGTCCGGTATTCTATCTATGACCATAAAATCCCGTTTTTCTGGGGCAATGGGGGTTCTCTCGCCGTAAATGGGCGCAAGGTGCCTGCCCTGTAGCAAAAGCTTCATAGATTTGTCTGGAGTATCAAAGCTGACATTTGGGGCAACGGCGGCAATGTCATCCAAGCTCCGCCCGTGAAATAGGAGTACCTCCACTCCGTGGAGGCTGATTGTGGATGGGTTTCCAAGCGAATGTATTTTTCGTGCTTCGTATAGTGGTTCTGCGTACTCTTTTGGTATTGCTGGTTGCGGTAACGCCTTTCTAGATGCATCGTGGTTGCCGGGGATAATTATTACTTCAATATATTCGGGAACCTGCTCAAGAAATTTTGCGGCTTCCCTGTATTGTTCATAAATGTCCGTTATCGCTAGCCCTTCCAGCTGCCCTGGGTATATTCCTATTCCGTCTGCAATGTCGCCTGCTATTACCAAATATTTAATGTGACTGGCGATGTTTCTGAGTTTTTGGTTGCCTCTTTCTCCTTTTAGCCAGCTTAGAAACTGTTTGAATTCTTTTTCCATGAATTTTTTGCTTCCAACATGAAGATCTGAAATTAGAGCCGCGTAGAGTGGGATTGAGGCTTTGTTGGGTGTCTTCTGTGGCAGCTCTGGCAGGATGAAATCTTTTGCGATGATTAGGTCATTGTTTCCTTTTATTGCGTTTACGCAAATAACTTGGTCTAAGAGTAGAGAACGGGCTTTTTCTATAATTTCCTTGCTTAAGTTTGGAGATACAAGCACAGTGGCGCTTGATTCTAGGTCCTCGATTTTCACGAAGAGTCTCTCTTTAGATTCTATTTTTTCCGTAACCATCCCTATGATGTTAACCTTCGATTTGGTCGGCGCCTTCAGGGCAACCGATATGGGTACGGCACTTTTTGTATCCATTCTTTTTCTAAGAATATTCTTCAGCCTTTCAAACCGATCTTGAAAATATTCCAGATATTCGTTGATAGAGCCTGTTGTGCATATTCTATCTGTGGGATCTGAGATTACTTTCATTTCATCTTCAACATCTTTTGCGTAAGGTCTGAAACTCTTTTTCGATTCGGAAGTGGTTGGAGGTGAAACTGGAGGAGGTAGCTTCTCTTCTTCAGCGCAAGGCTCTTTTTTTACAGCCTCCAGAAAGCCCCGATCTATAAACAGAGGTTTTTGAGGCAAATCCCTGATTTTCCTGACAGCTTCTTCCATTAAATAGAGCGGATCTTCTGTTTCAGCTACTATATTCAAGAATTCGAAAGCCTCTTTGTCCAGTTGGTATCCAGATGATATTGTGAAGGAAACGGCTTTTTGCAGCCTTTCGCCTTCACTCATGTTCTTTTCCTCGTTTGATTCCCTCTGTTGAATCGGTAATATGCGCGTTGCATCCTATTAATTCTGTTCTCTACAGTTGACAAAAGCTGTTTTTCTGAAGGTTTCCTTCAACTGGAAGCGTCTATACTTGTTAGGATATTTTTCTATTATTCAGATGTTCTTTGGTTAACTCTTAATAATGCGTTCTGCTTTAAATTAATTCAATATTTGCTTGAGGATTCAGAGATGGATCTCCGAAAGATTCAAAGAACAAGTGGCGGAACCTTTTTCGTGTGCCTCCCTAAAGATTGGGCTGAACGAAACGGACTTGATCGTGGAACCGTTGTTTCTATAACCGAGACTGCTGACGGTTCCCTTGTTGTCAATCCGAAATATAATGTAGAACGAATGCCTCAGGTGGCGATGATTACGCCCTCTCCCTTACTTGATCGTGTGATAATTGAGAAATATTTGTTAGGCTACGACATCATTCAGGTTCAAGCTAAAGATAGAATTAGCCCCCTGGACCGTGAGCGGGTAAAACAGGCGTCAACTCGTTTGGTTGGTCTGGAGATTGTTGAGGAGAATCATTCAAACATTGTTATGCAGTGTCTCTTGGAGCCCTCTACCTTTCCGCCACAAAAGATTCTTCGAAGAGAATATTCGATAGTTTCGGGGGTGCATCGTGACGCCGTGACTGCTCTTCTTGAGGGGGATGTGGAACTGGCTAAAAATGTTGTTGCACGGGACAACGAAGTTAACCGCTTGTATTTTCTGTTGGTGCGGGTTCTTCGAACCGTTATTCAAAATCCGAGGCTGAGCGAAAAACTCGGTATTCTGCCGATTGATTGTTTGGATTATCGTTTGGCAGCGAGTTTGGTTGAATCTATAGGCGACCACTCTGCCTCTATCGGTGAGACTGTGATCAAGTTAGCCGGTGCCAAAATTGCGGATAATCTTTCAGAACTTGTTCTTCAACTCCACAAGATTGCCTACGAGTCTCATGAGAATGCCATAAACGCTGTGTTTTATCATAACATTTCTGTCGCAGAGTCGGTGCGGTCTGAAAGAGAAAAAATTGAATCTATCTTTCACCAGATTGAAACAGCTGTTCTCGACCTTCCCGCTGAAGTGGGGCGCCATATTCTCGCCGTTGCTTCTTCGATACATCAAATTTACGGCAATAGCGTGGATATAGCCGATCTTGTAATGCCAAAGCTTCCATAATATGTTTAAATTGTGTGATGCCTCTAGATTTTTAGGGTAAGTAGTGGAGCATAATGGAAGAAAAGAACCTGATTGAACGGATAAAGAAACTGAAAAAAGAGAAAAACGCTGTGATTCTGGCCCATATCTACCAGAGACCAGAAATCTATAAGGTAGCGGATTTTATTGGCGATTCCTACGGGTTGAGCAAAAAGGCAACAGAAACCAATGCAGACATCATAGTTTTTTGTGGCGTTGATTTCATGGCGGAATCCGCTTATATTTTGAATCCTGAAAAAACAGTTTTGATTCCAACCAAGCTGGCAAAGTGCCCGATGGCTGCCATGGTTGATGTCGCTGGTTTGCGAAAGTTGAAGGCAAAGCATCCTAACGCCGCTGTTGTGAGCTATGTCAATACAACCGCGGATGTGAAGGCGGAATCGGATATTTGTTGCACTAGCGCAAACGCCGTAAAAGTGGTTAACTCTCTGGACGAGAATGAGGTCATATTCGTGCCCGACTCTAATTTAGCAAATTATGTGCTGAGGCATACCGACAAGAAAATTATTCCTTGGAACGGATGGTGTTATGTTCACAGAAAATTTTCTCCTGACGGTCTTATCCGAGCCAAAGCCATGCATGTAAATGCAAAAGTTCTGGTTCACCCCGAATGCATCCCCGAAGTTGTGGATTTGGCTGACGAAGTTTTCAGCACAACTGGCATGGTCAACTACGTGAAAAATAGCCAAGACAAAACGTTCATCATAGCCACGGAGGTAGGCGTGGTAGAGCGGCTGAGGTTAATGTTCCCAGAAAAGGTGTTTTTCCAAGCACCACCTGGAGGAACCTGCCTTCAAATGAAGCAAACTACCTTGGCGCTTGTTTTAGATGCTCTGGCGAAGGAGCAGTTTAAGGTCACGGTTCCAGAAGATATAAGGGCTAGAGCGGAAAAGGCTCTGGACAGAATGTTAAATGTGGCTTGATGTCTTGGACAGGCAAAAACTTGTTGAATTCGCTTACCAGAAAGGAAAGGAGCTCAATCTAAACAATGAATATTATCTGAGTTGGCTAGAAACTTTTTTTGACAAAGAGTATGCTGACGATGTTGGAGCTGGAGATATAACCAGCGAAGCAGTTCTGGAAAAAAATAAACCCCGAAAAGCATTCTTGAAAGCCAAGCAGTCAGGAGTAATCGGGGGAATCGAGGAGGTAAGCTGGTTTCTCCGGAAGCATCGTCTCGAAGTGAAGGGTTCCATCAAAGACGGCGAAGAGGCTCTTGAAGGAGAAACGATTCTGGAGGTCCACGGTGGACAAAAAGATATTCTGGCAACAGAGCGGATTGGCTTGAATGTTCTGCAGAGAATGTCTGGAGTAGCCACAGAAACTAAGCGTTTGACTGATTTGCTGAAAGATTATAACACCAGAATAGCTGCAACCAGAAAAACTCCCTTGAGATATCTTGACAAGAAGGCGGTTTTTTTGGGAGGGGGGTTAACTCACCGGTTTGGACTCTGGAGTTCCATCCTAATCAAAGACAATCACCTAGAAATCTTGAAGAGTGAAGGCACAAAAGATTACATCGAGATTGCAATAGCCAAGGCTTCAGCGTTTGCAGATAAGGTTGATTTCATAGAAATTGAGACCACACGCCACGAAGAGGCTGTTAGAGCGGCGAGAAAATTTAAGGCTTTACGGCTGAAGAAACCCTGCATTATAATGCTTGACAATTTCCTGCCTACAGCAATAGAGGGGACCCTTGAGACTCTTCGTGAAGACGCCCTTTATGATCATGTGCTTTTGGAGGCGTCGGGTGAGATAACCCCTGAGAATATAAGGGAATATGCTGGAACTGGAATCGATGTTGTGTCTTTGGGGTACCTAACGCATTCTACGAGGGTCTTAGATATGAGCCTGGAGATGGCGCTTTGAAAACGGATTATTTGGTGGTTGGAAGCGGCATAGCGGGATTGAATTTTGCCCTGAATGCTGCAAAGTATGGGAATGTAACCGTTGCAACAAAAAAGGAAATAATGGAATCAAACACGAACCTAGCCCAAGGCGGAATAGCCGCAGTAACCAGAAAAGACGACTCCGTGCAGTTACATATCAAAGACACATTGAAAGTTGGATACGGCTTATCCAACAAACGTGTAGTAGAAATCCTTGCTGAAAATGGTTCAGAAGCGATTCAGAACTTGCTGTCTTTCGGAGTAAACTTCGACAAGGAGAACAATGGCCTTCACTTGACTACAGAAGGCGGACACAGCATAGCTCGAGTGCTGCATTCTGGAGATACGACTGGAAAAGAAATAGAGCAAGCAATGACTGAGTGTATCCGCGAAAACAGGAACACCAAAGTTTTCGAGAACTGCTTCGCCATCGACCTCCTCTTAAACAACACCGAATGTATTGGCGCAAAGATACTGGACATAAAAAAGCGAGAGATAATTGACATCTTTGCGCGGGTCACCATATTAGCTACTGGAGGAATAGGCTACATTTATCAGAACACCACAAACCCTGAAATTGCCACAGGCGACGGAATCGCCATGTCCTTTAGAGCAGGCGCTAAAATTGAGGATATGGAGTTTGTGCAATTTCATCCTACAGCATTGAATAAGCCTGGTGCCCCCCACTTTTTGATCTCAGAGGCTCTTCGTGGCGAAGGAGCAATTCTTGTGAATGAAAGGGGGGAAAGGTTCATGGGGGACTATGACAGCATGGGCGAGCTTGCCCCCCGGGACATCATATCCAGAACAATATTCAATGAACTCAAGAAAGGCTCCGTCTACTTGGATATCCGCCATAAAGGAGAAAATTTCATTTTAGATCGTTTTCCCATGATTCATCAAGAATGCCTGAAGTATGGCATAGACATTACAGAGGATCTGATTCCGGTGTCTCCGGCTGCGCACTATATCTGCGGGGGCATCAAAACAAATGAATATGGAGAGACTACCCTAGCTAATCTATTAGCTTTTGGAGAATGCGCCTGTACTGAGGTTCACGGGGCTAACAGGCTAGCAAGCAATTCGTTGCTGGAATCGGTTGTTTTCTCTTCTTTGGGGGCACAAAAGGCAAAAAATTATCTGAGGAACAAAATTGGAGCACCGCCGCAGCAAAAGGAAACTGTTTTCTCTGATATAGAAAATCGTGAGTTGAAGGATATCCGAGCAGAATTGAGAACTTCTATGTGGGGCTACGTGGGAATAATCCGCAACGAGGAAAACATGAGCCTTATGCTTAGAAAACTGGAACAGTTAAACAGAAGACTGGATGCTCTTGGCGGGAACGGGGTGAACACGCGGTTTCTTGAATTGAAGAACATGGTAACTGGGGCTCGCCTCATAACAAAAGCCGCCCACATCAGAAAAGAAAGCAGAGGAACCCATTACAGAGAAGATTACCCAAACACAGATGACAAAAACTGGCTAAAACACATCTGCCTTCAAAAAAGGAAAGAAAAACTTCATACATCATTCTGTTAACGGCTCCCTCTACCATTTCTGGGCGAAAGCTCTTTTAAGCCACAACAAACTCTAAAACTTTGGTTGCCGGGGTGACAGAGCGGTAATGTGCCGGTCTCGAAATGACTCAACCACAAGTCAGAAGACAACCGGTGGTGCCATGCGCCACAAGGGTTCAAATCCCTTCCCCGGCGCCAGTTCATCTAAGTTTATATCCGCGTTTTTTTCTTGGGCTTCCGTTTAAGTTCGGTTCCGCAGACTTCGCAAACTTTGAACTTATAATCTGGGGGATATTTGCGGTAGCATGCGGGGCAGTATAGTATCCATTTGAACCGAAATTTTATTCCGAAAGTCATCAACGAGGTGAAGTCGACATCAATTTTGTTAGCTACATTCTGTATCGAATAATCATCCGTGACAATCACCGGGCTTAAACCGTTGCCTTTCAGCTCTAAAGCTAACGCCAGAACCTGAAAATCCGCCTCAGAGAGGTAACGCATATCCCCAACCTTTCTGGAAGCTTCCCGAATATCCTGAAAAAAAGAATTTTTCGGACTCCTGACCGTCAACTTCCTGTTCTCTACCGCCGCGTTGAATCGCATCCAAGGCATGGAGCCCGCAATGAGTTCATTCTTAACCTCTGGCACCGTGTATTGCTTCTCTGGGACTGCGAGAGGATCAAATCCGGCGATGAAAGCCGAGGTATCCAGAACTATCGCTCTTCTTTTCGTAATCTTTTACCTCCAGAAAGGCTGTTTGCAACTCCAAAGATGTCTTCGCCTTTAGTCTCTGTTAGGTTCTTGCACAGATTCCCTACCTTGAAACTAGCTTTGAGAAACCTTATTCTCACAACTTTAAACAGTGCCAGTCCCCCAACAATAAAACAGCATCTTTATGGTTTGCACCCAATATAAAATATGAAACAGGATATTTTTAAGTTGCTAACTGTCCTGTTGTCCGAAGCGTATTTTAGGCGATAGATTATTAACAGAGAAACACGTGAAATTCTTCTATCAGGAGAACAGATAACATGAGCAAACCTATGGACGTGGGCGCCCTAAGAGTCGGCAGCTACATAATAATCGACGATGCACCCTGCAAAATAGTAAGCTACAGCAAATCGAAACCCGGAAAACACGGCGCAGCAAAGGCTCGCATCGTAGCCATAAGCGTCTTTGACGAAACAAAAAAGACCATCGTGAAGCCTGTAAGCGCACAGGTTGACGTTCCCCTCATAGAGAAAAACACTGGACAAGTCATCGCCTTGCTGCCCTCGGCAGTTCAGTTGATGGACTTGGAAACTTACGAAATGATTGAAGCACCTTATCCAGAAGATGAAGAACTGAAATCTAAACTGGAATCAGGCGTTGAAGTTGAATATTGGCAAATTCTGGGCAGAACAAGGATAACACGAACAAAGGGCTAAGCCCTCTTTTTCTGACCGAGCTCTTTCTGTAACTACCTTTTTAAAACGCTAACAGCAAATCTTCCTGATAGAGTATTTTTAACTGTGGCGGGAAGAGTTGAAGCAAGTAAAACATATGCAACTGAAGGATGGCTTAACAGTAGGCGCCCTCGTTTCTGAAATGAATGAGTGTGGAGTGCTTGGCGCCGGAAAAATTGGTAAAGCAGCCGAAATTGTAAAGGAAATGTTCGGTGACAAGGATTATACGGTGTTCTTGACTCTAGCAGGTCCTATGGTTCCAGGGGGACTGCGGCGAATCATCAGAGACCTGATAGAGCAAGAATACGTGAATGCAATTGTGACCACCGGCGCTAACATGGTGCATGACATGGTGGAATCCCTTGGTCACCGTCACTGGATAGGCACCTTTCTTGCCGAAGACAAAGAACTGAAGAACCAGGACATCGGGCGAATAGGCGACATCTACATCGCACAGGATGCCTTCAAGAGCTTAGAAGAATGGATATACAAGACCCTGGAAAGCATACCAGAAGAGAAGAGAGAACGCATATCCACCACCGAGCTTCTTTTCGAAATAGGTAAAAGAATTTCCGATCCAGAGTCCATCCTCGCCACAGCAGCAAAGAAAGGAGTTCCAATCATAAGCCCCGGATTAGTGGATTCCATAGCTGGCTTCCACATGTGGATGTTCGGGCAAGACAAAAAATTGAGGATAGACCCGCTCCTTGACACCCATAAACTCGTTGACATTGTTTACGAAGCCAAGAAATCAGGCATAATAATCTTGGGGGGAGGCTGGCCCAAACACTTCACCCTCTTCGCCAACACCTTCAGAGAAGGCGTCGACCGTGCAATCCAGATCACCATGGATCGACCAGAACCCGGTGGACTAAGCGGAGCCACTTTGAAAGAGGCAATCAGCTGGGGAAAAGTGAAGCCTGAAGGAAAAGAGGTAACCGTCATCTGCGACGCAACAATAGCCTTCCCCCTGATTGTGGCTTCAGCCTTGGAAGGTCTAGGAAAGACTCATTAGATGAGCAAAAGAAAGTTTCAGGTGAAGCCGATGATGCAAGAAGAGCCGTCGGAATTGTGAAGACGCGAGCAAACTGAGGCTTCAAATGGTTGTTCCACTTTGATTTTGTGTCACTTTTTTCTTGGGAATCGAACCTCGAGTATTCCCCCTTTGCAGGAGATTTTCATTTTTTCCGCATCAAAAGCTACATGTATGCGATCTTGGCAACGTAGAAAAGAAAATTCTCCCTGCCTATGGTAGATGCCTAAATCGGCGAACCGCACTTTTTTCTTCATTTTCGCTGTAATCTCGATAAGGTTTTCATCTACTGCCTCAACCTTCACGGTTTCAGGTTCGATGTTTGGCATGTCCGCTGTGACAATAACTTCTCGGGAGGTTACGGAAACGTTGGAGAGAGCCTGGAGACAGCAGGTTTCCGTGTTCCAGCTGGGGCCTTCAGGGAATGCGGATGCCATAAGTTCGTCTGCTAGAGTCTCAAACTCTTCCATGTATTCGTTCATCACATCTAAGATTGAGCGTTTTCTCTGTTTCTCAGACATAGACATTCTCCCCTAAACGTATAATGGGAGATCATACTCCTGAGATTTTTTCATGCGATTCATTTCCTGCCGAGTTCGCTTCATTATGTCTCTGGCTTTCAACCGGATTTCCTCCCCTTTCTCAAGAAGTTTGGAGACGTCAACCTTGATTTCGAAGATCCTTGAGAATTCCTTCAGTGCTGTAGCCGCTGCCTCTGGGTCAGGGTAATTGTAGAATGATTGGGCTAAGATTGCTATGGCTGGAACTTTCCTGCTAATGCTATATCGCATGCTAAGAGCTTGGGGGCCAACAATATATCCCTCATTCATGACGCTTAACCCCTTTTTGTTTAACGTGTCAAGCAGTTCTTGGTTGGAGGCAGCGCCAAAAACTTGGGGTTCCGTGATTGCTTGCCTGTTTTCTACGGGGATGCCTCCCATGGACACTATTCTTTTCACTTTCTTGGCTTGCCCCCAATCCACAATTTCCCGTATTATAGAGTATATGGCTGGCACTGGAACCGCTAATTCGGAGATTACAGCGATTAGGGTTTGGTTTCCATAGATTCGGAGAGGCGCGTGGGGCAGCCCCTTGTGTAAGACGACGACGGGAGGAAGCAGGTCTGAGTCCATGTATGCTATTTCTTCCAACTTGAGTTCGGTTATCAGGTAGGATGTTGCTATGAGGCCTACGAGCCCCACGTCAGGGAGTCCAATGATCATCGTAGCCTCAGAGGGTATAGGCTTCTTTTCCACGATTTCAACTGATTCTAACAAAGATTATTCCCCCAAATAACTATCGTTAACTAAGAGAAAAGAATTATGCCACAAGCTAAATAGCTATAAAAGGCGATTCTACTTTTAAATGGGAGAAAAGATGGTTCTGGATCGCCTCGGCTCTTCACTTAACGATGCCCTAAAAAAGATTTTCAGAGCGCCAGTTATGGACGAGAAAACCGTTAAGGAGCTTGTCCGCGACCTCCAGCGGGCGCTATTACAAGCCGACGTTAACGTTAAGCTGGTTCTCGAAGTTTCAAAGAGAATAGAAGAACGGGCACTGAAAGAGAAGGTTCCGCCGGGAGTTTCTAGAAGAGAGCATGTAGTAAAGGTGGTTTACGAAGAGTTAACGCGTTTTCTGGGCGAAAAACCTGCCTCGCTGAAGATAGAACCCGGGAAAAGGATGGTTCTCATGCTTGTGGGAATCCAAGGTTCAGGAAAGACCACTGCCTCAGGAAAATTGGCGAAATACTTCCAAAAAAGAGGCTTAAAAACCGCCCTAGTTTGCACCGACACCTATAGGCCTGGAGCCTACGACCAACTGAAGCAGCTAGCAGACAGGATAAACATTCCAGTGTATGGTGAACCAAAAGAAAAGAAATCTGAAAAGATCGCTTTGAGGGGCTTGAAGCAGTTCAAGGATTATGATCTTGTCATTGTTGACACTGCTGGTCGCCACAAAGAAGAGAAGAGCTTGATTGATGAGATGAAACGCCTGGAGAAGGCTATAAAGCCCGACGAAGCGATTTTGGTCATCGACGGAACCATCGGTCAACAGGCAGCTGTGCAGGCTAGAGCATTTCACGAAGCCACGCCAATCGGCTCTATTCTGGTGTCGAAACTTGACGGCTCTGCTAGGGGAGGAGGCGCCCTCTCAGCGGTGGCTGCCATCGGAGCACCTATAAAGTTCATCAGTGCGGGTGAGAAACTTGGCGACATTGAACCTTTTGTTCCCTCCAGATTTGTAGGTAGGCTGCTGGGCATGGGGGACCTTCAGAGCCTCGTTGACAAAGTGCGTGAAGCAGAGGTGAAGGTGCCTGAGAAAAAGGTTCGCGCCTTTTTGAGCGGAAAATTCACTCTAACGGACATGTATGAACAGTTCGAGTCTATGAAGAAAGTGGGACCCTTAAAGCATCTCTTGAAGATGATTCCCGGAATGAGCTATAATATACCTGAGGAGCAGATGAACTTGGCTGAAGATGCCCTCAAGAAATGGCGTGTAATCATCCAATCTATGACTCCCAAAGAAAGGGAAAAACCCAAGATTCTTTCATCATCCCGTATTCGTCGGGTTGCCCGAGGGTCAGGCACCACAGAGAAGGAAGTAAAAGAACTGATAAAGCAATATAACAACATGAGAAAAATGATGAAAACCTTTAGAAGAAAGAAACTTCCCTTTTTCGGAAAAGGTCTTCCAGGAACCTGAGAAAAAAATCTGAAAACTGATAGATGATTTACTGCCCTAAACGAGGAAAATTCAATGGAGATAATCAAAAAGGCGCAAGAAATGCTTGAGGCGCATCCTCTCTGCGACCAATGTTTAGGTAGACAATTTGCTCTCCTTGGATATGGGCTGAGTGACCAAAAACGAGGCGAAACCCTGAAGCTTCTCCTCACAATGAAAAATCATCAGCTAGCGCTTTCCGGCAATAAAGCAGGATTCTCCAATCTCCGAATCTTAGCGTCGAACGGGTCTTTCGATATGGCTGCTGAGATACTCCGGAACATGAGAAAGAGAGCCAGAAAAAAGAGGGAATGTTACCTCTGCCAAGGGCTGTTCAAAAGCGTGGATACGCTGGTGGAAAACGCCTTGGAGACGCTTGAAGACTACGAATATGCTACCTTCCTTGTTGGTGTAGAGCTGCCAACAGCAGTTGAGGAGAGGGAAGACGAGTTCAAAGCCAGTTTTGAGGTGGGATATGGAGAGAGCATGCGGAACGAATTCAGCCGAGACATCGGGAAAAAGATCGCTGCGGCTACAAAGAAACCTGCTGAATACAAAAAGCCTGATGTGGTGGTTCTGGTCAGACCATTCACTGGAGAGGTTATTCTCCAATCTAACCCTCTCTATGTTAGGGGGGCATACAAGAAGCTTGTTCGCGGTATCCCTCAATCAAAGTGGTTATGCAGAAGTTGTAGGGGCGAGGGCTGCCCGAAATGCGATGGGACCGGAAAGATGTATTCAGAATCGGTTGAAGAGATTATTGCAGGACCACTTTTGGAAAAAACTGGGGGAGAAGATGTGGCATTTCATGCGGCTGGACGAGAAGATGTGGATGCTCAGATGCTGGGAACTGGAAGGCCATTCATTATGGAAATCAAAAGGCCCAGGAGACGGGTCATAGACCTTCAGAGTCTCACAGAGATTATCAATGAGCAAGCCCGAGGCAAAGTCGAGGTTCTGAATCTTCGTTTCACCAGCAAAGATGATATTAGACGATTGAAGAAGGCTGAGGCATCCAAGAAAATATATAAAGTTCTTGTTGATTTTGACAGGGATGTTTCGGATGAAGAGTTAGAGACTATAAAGAAAACATTGGCAAATGCTGTCATTCATCAGCAAACACCGTTACGTGTTTTGCATAGAAGAGCGGACCTAGTTCGAGAAAAGTACATATATGAGACGCAGATAAAGAGGTTGGCACCTAACCGTGCAGAGATGAAGATACGTTGTCAAGGAGGGCTTTACATTAAAGAGTTGATAAGCGGCGATGAAGGGCGGACAGTCCCCAGCGTAGCCTCTATTATCAACGCTGAAGCAAAGCCTCTTGAGTTAGATGTTTTAAAGATTATCGTGGAGGAATCTTAAGTTGGGAAGAAAAGCGAAAGGTTACCGTAGAAAAACCCGTTATCTCCTAAAAAGGAAACCTAGAGAACGGGGAAAAACAGGACTAAGCAGAGTATTGCGCGAGTATGAACCTGATGAAAAGGTTGTGATTAAACTAGACCCCAGTGTCCACAAAGGCATGCCTCATCGAAGATTCCACGGAAAAATCGGCGTTATCGCTGAGAAACGAGGGAGAAGTTATGTCGTTAATGTGCCCCAAGGGAAGGCAACTAAGGAGATAATCGTTCGCCCAGAGCACATTACACCCCATAAGGAGGCCTAAAAATGGCGCGAAAGGCTCTAAAAGAACGTATCATCACGGTTCCCCAAGTAAAAGAAGCCTTGGAAGCTATCGGTGAGGAACGACTGGACCAGTTCCAGAGAAGGTCCCTCGACTACGCAACAAAATTCGCCAAAGTTGATCCTGACAAAGTGGATACTGTCGTGAAGGAATTTATGGAAAAATTCGAAGTGGAAGAAGAAGAGGCTGTGCAAATAATAAACGCCATGCCTGAAAGCATCCAAGAGATCAGAGTGTTTTTGTCTGGTGGTCGCAGAATAATTGAAAGCTCCAAACTAGAAAAAATACTAGAATTTTTGAACAAGTATAGAAAAAAGGAATAAAGGACTTTTTCTAACTATATATCCTCTAAACTAATTGTTACCATTTCGGGGGCAGGGAAAGAGTGGAAAAGAGCGAGAAGAGATACGAAGAGTATGCTTATGTTCTGGATTATCTTCCTCATGGACGTCTGGGGGCTAGACCAGGGTACAGAGCGGGGGCGCTGATTCAGGTAGTGGGAGAAGAATACTTCACTTTTCTTGAGGCAATCGCTAGAGAAGGTATTGTTCTCAAGACTTCCGACAGAGTCTACGTTGGGAAAGATTCTCGGAGGAAAATAACCTACATTATTGGGCGAATAAACTATGAAGATTTAACCTCTAACGCTAAGATGGAACTCTCTGGAACCGTAGAAAAGATAGTGCTTAATCGAGAAAAGTGGTTCATCAACTTCTTCAACACAGCACAGGCAATAACGCCTAGGATGCATGCCCTAGAATTGATTCCAGGTATCGGGAAGAAATACATGTGGCAGATTGTTGATGAAAGAGACCGGAAACCCTTCCAGAACCTAGAGGATTTACAGAATCGCTCCAACATGCCTAACCCCTCCAAGCTCATTACGAGAAGAATTTTGGAGGAACTGGCTGGCGAGAGCAAATATAGACTGTTTACGAGAGCGCCCTAGTGGAAACAATTAATCTTCTTCGAAGGGCGAAGCATCTTCTTCGCCTTTACGGCTTTTTCCCAAAAAAACGTTTGGGGCAGCACTTTGCAGTGAACGCAGATATGCTGCAACGGTTAGTATCCCATGCGTCTTTAACTGAGGATGACGTTGTCTTAGAAGTTGGAGCAGGTCTCGGCTTTCTTACACGGATTCTTTCTAGCGAATGCAAGAAAGTAGTTGCGGTCGAGGTTGACCCCAACATTGTGAGAATCTTGAGGGAGCAACTTCGCGGTCTGCAGAATGTAGATTTGATAGAGGGCGACATCCTCAAGGTTTCTCTTCCTCCCTTCAGCAAGGTTGTTTCTGCTCCTCCCTACTCCATTTCATCCCCGCTTCTATTTCGTCTTCTAGAAAGAAAATTTGACTGGGCAGTTCTGATTCTCCAGAAGGAATTTGCAGAGAGATTAGCGGCTTCGGTGGGAAGCAAAGATTACGGAAGGCTAACAGTTACTGTCTACTACAGGGCTGAGGCGGAGCTTCTGGATTATGTCCCCAGAACGATGTTTTATCCCCCGCCAGACGTGGATTCCATGATGGTACGCCTGAAGCCTCGGGATCCCCCTTTCCACGTGGAAGATGAAACAATATTTTTTGAGCTGGTTAGAACACTCTTTACTCAGCGAAACAAGAAGGTAAGAAACGGCTTGATTGCCTTCTTACGCAAACATGAAATAACCGGAAAAGAAGCGGTAAAATTGGCTGATTCTATGGTTTACAGCTCGAAGAGGGTGCGGGAATTGGCGCCCGAAGACTTTGGGATCTTAGCTAATGAGCTTCTCCGAAAGTTTTGTTGATGGACAGGTCGGAAAAGTATAACCAACATCCGCTTCGACTTGTACCTTCACCCGAACAGGTTTTTCCTGACCATGTAAAGAAAATCCCGTAGAAAGAGCCGCTTTTTCTTGTTTTTCGCAAATCATTATATCAAATATAGAATAGTTTTTATAATATCTGTTTAACTATGATGAGCAGAGCATGTGAGGAATGGACAATGAAGGCTCATAACTATCGGGAGGTAAAGGGTCAAGCCTATACAAGGAAAAAATACATCCGAGGCTCTCCCTCCTCAAAAATAGTGAAATTCACTATGGGCGATACATCAGGCAGCTATAAGTATCAAGCCCGATTGATCGCCGAGAAGGAAGTTCAGATTCGACACAACGCTCTGGAAGCTGCGCGTGTAGCAGCTAACAGGATTCTCTCAGAAAAACTGGGAAACAGTTACCTTTTAAGGATTTTACCTTACCCTCATGTTGTGCTCCGAGAAAACAAAATGATTTTTGGAGCCCATGCGGATCGACTTCAAGACGGAATGAGAAATGCTTTTGGCAAAGCCGTGGGATTAGCAGCCCGTGTGAAGTCGAATCAGCCAGTTATAATGGTTAACGTAAACGAGGATGGACTTGAAGTTGCCACGCAGGCGCTGAAACGTGGAGGCGCCAAATTACCTACCCCCTGTCATGTAGTTATCGAGAAACTTGAGGATTAGTTGAGGGGTAGCTTTGCAGGGGTCTAGCCATGAGGGCGGGACTTGCAATAAAGGGGTGCTCCTTAATTTGTTTGATGCTCATAAATCAATAAACAGTATGGGGTATGAACTTGGTTTCTGAGAACTTGATCGTTAATATCGAGGAAAAAATTGCGGCTGATGGAAGATTTACTGGCGGAAAGGGAGCTAATTTAGCTAAACTTTTCAATATACTGGGAAAAGGTAACGTTCCATATGCTGTAATGGCTACCACAGAATTCGCTAAGATACTACTCAACGATCCCGCAATTGTAGGCTTAGTAAAAGAATTGGATGCTGTATTGGCTAAAGACGATGAGGATGAAGCTCAAAAGATCGCGAAGAAAATAAGGAACTGGATCGAAAACATAAAGGCGCATCCCGAGCTCATTGCCTTGCTAGAGAAAAAAATCGAGATGATGAAGGAGCGGGTTGGGCGGAATAGAGTTGCTGTCAGAAGTTCCGGAATTACCGAGGACATGGCTACTGCCGCTTTTGCTGGGCAATTTGAAACATATCTTAACGTTCACTTAGCCCCCTCTAGTGTAATCAAATATGTTTTGAAATGTATTGCCTCTGCCTTCGGCTGGAGGGTTATAGACTACCGGCAGGATTTGCGTAAGAAAAAGATTCTTGACATGTCAGAGGCTGAACTGCTTAAACAAGGCTTAATCTCCGTTGTCATCCAGACAATGGTTGATTCAGAAAAGGCTGGCGTGGCTTTCTCCATAGACCCTAACACTGGCAACCGTAATGTGGGCGTAATTCAGGCAGTTTATGGCTTAGGAGAAATGATAGTACAAGGAAAAGAAAGCGCCTCATGGACCGCTTTTGTTAAAGAACCTGAAGTCAAACTTCTTGGAACTATCCCGCCTAATGACCCCCAAAAAGAAATGATGATTTATGACGAGAAAACTAAGTCGAATCGTGACGTTCCAGTTGGTTTGCATGATCCTCGGGTTCTTACTTTTAATGAAGCAACTCAGGTTGCAAATCACGTTGCAGTTATAGAAAAGAGTTACAATAAGCCAATGGACGTGGAAT
>Ga0315548_1001785_pt1 | contig 17469 bp, 13 predicted proteins | sample SalMarSW160110MG_2_FD_202540 | JGI IMG/M metagenome (GOLD analysis project Ga0315548, IMG submission 202540) | Salt marsh sediment microbial communities from the Plum Island Ecosystem LTER, Massachusetts, United States - Salt Marsh Sediment SW1601-110 ...
GCTTGCTCAAAGTAGTGAACTCAACGCCGACATCTTTGGCACCTTTGACCGAAAGAAAGCTCGGAGCCTTATAGCCGTCAAAGCAAGTCTCGCCATAAGCAAAATCGTGAATGACCGCTATGCCGAATCGCTTTGCCAGAGCTACAACCGGCTCAAAGAATCCCTCATCAACAGTCATTGCGGTCGGATTGTGCGGGTAATTGAGAATCAATAATTTCGGCCTGGGATAAAGATTCTCGCAAACCATAGCAATATTTTCTATGAATTTTTTATCACAGCCAAGAGGAACTGATATTACATTTGCACCGGCTAAAGCAACGCCATAATTGTGAATGGGAAAGGCCGGGTCAGGAACGATTGCAGTTTCGCCCGGGCCTAACATCGCCAAGCATAAATGGCTGAAACCCTCCTTCGAGCCGATACAGGCCAGAACTTCCGTTTCCCAATCCAGCTGCACGTTCCATTTTTGCTCGTATTTTTTGGCAATTTCTTTTCGCAGGCCCTTGATACCTTTGGATGCGCTATAGCGGTGGTTGCGAGGATCGCGTGCAGCCTCGCAGAGCTTGTCTATTACGATTTGCGGCGCTGCATCGGATGGATTGCCCATACCCAAATCGATAATGTCCGCACCCTGCTGACGCTTGGTGAGTTTCAGGGCGTTTAACCGCCCAAACAGATAGGGCGGCAAACGCGTTATTCTCTGTGCCGGCTCTATCTTAAATTCTGCCATAATCTTTCCCACAAATTCAAAATATTTCTCCCCTCATACAATCGGATAGTGTACACCAAATAGGTGAATTTTCAAATTATTTTTGGCTTTGGTAAAAATGTGATTATATTAAAGTGGCAAACCATCCTACAATTTAATTTGTTATCGGAGAACGCAGTAATGACCGAAGAAGCCCATCTACAGGAAAGATTGGAATGGATAACCCGAAAATGGTGGTTCTTTGTAATCGTTATATTACTGCAATTCGTTATTCCACCACACACATCGAAAGGCTTCAAGTTCCCAGAGGAATGGTCAACCGTGTGCCTGCAGGCAATAGCAAATCCTTTCTTTTCGCTTTCAAGATATAATCCCATATTCAAGATAATTCCCATTCTTCTGATAGTATCAATAATCATAATTCCCAAAAGGGCTGGTCGTTTGTTCAGCGCTTATGCGGCTGTTAGCTATGTTCTCTTTGCCTTGCGACAGGGCATAGGAAAAACAGAAGAACATGGCTTTGTGATAAACGGACATTGGATAATAGTATCACTGATTGTCGCTGCCTTTTGGTTCTGGGAAGCAATTGTTAATCACAATGATTTCACAGCTCGTAAGCAAGCCTTTTGGAAATACTGGGTAGCTCCTCTGGCCCTACTCGCATTTTGGTATCCACTGAATAGGCAAACAGGCATGCCGGATTTTAGTCTGTCTTATTTATTTACAAATGGCGCAGGCTTGGCCTTTTGCACAATGACTCCGTTATACACAGGAATACTTACGATTTATTATCCAAAAGTCAATCTCACAACATTGAGAGTTACCAGCCTTATTGGATTGATTACTGCCGTCAATAACATGCACCTTAATTTTATTGCATATCCAAAAATGCTTTGGTGGAATGGTGTTCTGCATATACCCTTACTGCTAATATCCACATATGGCTTGATAATCTCGCTGAGGCACCCCCAAACTGAAAGATAAGCTAACAAAACCGCCGAATCCAAAACTGAAATTTCTTAACCAAGCTGATGTCCAAATGCTCCTACCGTTTTCGTCCAGGCCGCTCAGGATACCGAGCTACCCTTCTTCGCATAAAGCTACGAAGGGCTCTACTCTTTAATCTTACTGTCCCGGTATTGAATATAAATATTGCGTACCGCCACATAGGGGTCAAGAGCATCGGACTTGAGGCCCTCGTATTCTCCAGTGTGAAATGTGGCATTGTTGGTGTACTTGCCGGCAGATAAACTTAGCGAGACTTCAGCAGGTTCCACGTAGCGTATCGGATTGGCAAACTGGTCGCCAACAAACCCGACAGTATCGCGAAGCGTTGACGGTCCCAGGATTGGCAAGACAAGGTAAAAACCATCTCCCACTCCCCATACGCCCAGTGTCTGGCCCAGGTCCTCATCTACGGGTTCCAATCCATATTTATCCTGTGCCGGGTCACCAAAGCCCAGAATGCCTACTGTAGTATTGACAGTAAAGCGGCGCAGCTCAACTCCGGCAGAATCTCCTTTTCCCTGCAGCAGGCAGTTCGCGAAACGAATGGGCGCGCCGAGATTGTCGAAGAAGTTACCCGCGCAGACCCGAACCGGTCCGGGCACTATACCTTTGTATGCCTGAGTGACAGGTTTCAATACCCAAAAGTATAACCCGTCATTCACCTGAAATGTCAGCCGATTTAAGGGCTCCAGGGGGTCGGCTATCCTCATCGCCTGCTCGTCAAGCTCCTCTTCCAGCAATTCAAGGCGGGCATCTTCAGAATCTTCAGAAAGCTTGTGTGCCCTGTTGGGGTCAATGATGCGGATGACCTGACGATAGAAGGGGATTTTTTCCTTGCTCGCGCAACCAGTAGTCATTATGGCCAAAACAACGATAATCCATACTGGTTGTTTCATATAATTTTTCTCAACAGTTTATTCCGATTTTGCCACAAAGTCGCCGACGCTCCAAAGCTATGGCGACGGAGCGGCACCAAGACACTAAGTAAAACCATATTTGTTTTTCACTATTAGTATCTTCGTGGCTAATTCCTTCTTTCCTTAATGCCATCTTACCCCATTCCTTTCAGCTTATCAAGTCCGCCTTTGCTAAAGCTTCCGACTTCGCTTCCGTCTTCGCTTTCGCTACGCCGGACAGGTGCGCTACGCCGGACAAGTCGGCGGATAAATCTCTTTTCCAAACGCTTTGCCCAGAATCATCAATCGAGGTAACAAAGTAAGATTGGCAAGAAGCGCAATAAGCATGACCAATCCCGTCAGCAGGCCAAAATAAACACTGGGGATAAAATTGGACATAGCAAGGATGGAGAAGCCAATAATAACAATTACCGACGTGTAGTACATGGCATGGCCAATACTCCCGTGGCATCGATGCATTGTTTGCAGGTAATTCCGGTCTTTCTGAAATTCATATTTAAATCTATGGATATAGTGAATAGTATCATCGACGGAAATTCCCAGGCTGATGGCCGCTATGGTTATAGTCATCATATCAAGAGGGATGCCCAGCCAGCCCATCACACCAAGGACAAATACGATAGGCAATACGTTCGGAAATATAGCAATCAAAGCAATCCTGGGCGACCTGAACAACACCAGAAACATCCCCGACAACACTAACACGGTGATACCCGATGTCAGTATCTGAGAACCGAACAGGCTTTGCAGCATATTGTTGTACAGGACAAGCAAGCCGGAAAGATGAACTTGTTTGGCGTCAAGGCCCAGTACGCCGGTTAAGTCTGACGCAACCTTCTTCAGCAGCACATTGCGCCTAAGAGTCTTCTCAGAATCCCTGACCCTGACCCAAAAGCGGGCCTGACTATGCTCCACCGAAACATAGGGCCTGACCAGCAAAGTTTTGAATTTGTCCGGGGTTTCACTATGAAGCAGGGCGAGCTCAAAACTGTCCAGAGGCCTGCCTTTGTTCAACTTTTCTACGATGCCCAACATGCCGGCCAACGACAAAACCTTGCCGGTTTCCGGCAGGCTTTCAAGATAGCGGTGCACGGCCTTGATGCGGGCCATCTTTTCGGCGGTAAACCAGTACTTCGCCTGCGTAGCGGCCTCGTCAAATTCATCGAATTCGTCAAAATCATCGTCTCTTTTTACGCCAACAGACTCAGCAGGTGCCGAAAGGGCGTTATGCTCCTCAAAATCTATGACGACATCGAAGGGAGTAGTACCGCCTAAACGCTGGTCTATCACTTTCATACCCTGGTGAATCTCAGTATCTTTCTGGAAATAATCGATAAAGCTGTTTTCCACCTCTAACTTCGAGATGCCAATGATGCTCCAAACAAAGGCGAGGCCGCTGATACCCACGATAAGCACACCATGTGCCTGGGTGAATCTCGCCAGTATGGATGTTATGCTGAAACGCCTCTCTCGTACATCCGGCGGTGTCTCCCTGGGTAAAAGGAGCAGCACAGAAGGAAAAAGAATAAAGGTTACGAGAAGAGACACTATCAAGCCCGCCATCATCATCCAGCCGAATGTGATGACCGGCAAGATGCTACAGAACAATAGAGACCCAAAGCCAGCTATCGTAGTCAGTACCGCATAAACACAGGGTTTTAGCTTCGACCGGATGGTTTCGAGAATCAACTGGCGATTAGGAACCTGAGGACTCTGGACTAACAGTTCCCGATACCGCACAATCAGGTGAATCACAATGGTTAAGGTGATGATAAGCTGCAAAGAGATGAAGTTAGAGGATACGACCGTCACCTCCCAGCCAAACCATCCCAACAGACCAATCATACAGACAGCAGAGGCCACGCAACAAAGCACCGACAGGCATATCCAGCGAATTCTCCTGAAGATAATAAACAGCATAAGAATCATAAAAAGCAGGACGCCGATACCAAACACCTTCAAGTCGTTCTTAATAAAGGTAATCATGTCCTCTGCAATCATACCTACACCCCCAAGAAATAGGTCTGCGTCCCGGCGATAGTTGTCCATTATCGTCCGTATCGCAGTGATGTCCTGATGGCGCTGCTTCCTTATATGGTCTCTGTGCTGTCGGAACTGCTCAACTACGCTGTGCAATTCAGCCCGCTCTGCAGGAGTTATCGAACCTGATGCCTTTTTCCTCCGCAACTCATTGCGGCGCTGGAGCAAATCGCGATAAATATCATCGCCTGAGAAATTAATCAGCAAAGCCGTAGTCCGCAAATCCGAGCTAAGCAACAGGTTTTGGTAGAGAGGGCTTTCACTAAGTTCAACCCTGGCCAGCTCCCTATCTACAGTCGGCGACTCAAGAGTGGAAAGGTCGGCAGTAAGCTCCTTGAGCGATACAGGCGGACTTTCCAGCAAAGGAATATCAAGAATGGAAAGAGCTGATTTGACACGTTTTATGGATTTTAAATCGTCTCGTAGCCGGGTCAAACCGGCTAGTGTCTCCGGCGAGAACAGGTCACCTTTGGGAGTATATGTCAGGACCAGAAATTCGTGCTGTCCATAACGGCTGCTAATCAGACGCGAGTAACGCAGGTCCTCGTCATTTTCCATGACCAGTGTTTCTGCGGAGGCATCCAGCCTGAAATGCCTGGCCTGAAAGCCGAGAAAGCCAACCGCTGCCATCATGCAGAAAATAATCGTCCTGGGATGTCCCAGAACCACGTGGTTAAAAAAAAATGTTACCAGTGAGCGGCCTTTCGTCATAATAGCTGTTCGACCCTGCAAATTGGGTATTAACCATCCGGCGGTTTCTCCAGACGGGAAAAAAGGTCCTGAATAGTGCCGTGCTTTAGGATATCGTTGAATTGTGAACGGTAGGTCAGAAGAATACTCACGCCCTGTATTTCCACATCATAAATTCTCCAGCCTTTATCCACCCTGTGAAACTTGTATAGCATCTCCACCTTTCTGGCTTTGGATGCCAGCGCCATTGGGATGTAAACAGTGTTATTTTTTTGTTCTTTTGGTTTGATAAGAACTTTTTCGTCCTTATAAAGTGAGATTTTATTCCTATATGATGTCTTAAGCCGTTCGGTAAAAAGCTGGATTAATTTCTCGCACTGTTGCGGGGTCAATTTGGGCCAATGTTTTCTCCCCAAAGCCAGTTTAGACATCAGTGGGAAATCAAAGTACGGACTTACGATTTTATCAATTTGCGTTTCTTTTGCTTTTTTATCAATGTCCTTATTCTGCAGGATGGAAATAACGGCATTCCACTTAATACTCAAAAACTCACTTAGTTCGTTTGGGTCGTTCGGGTCATTCATGACCTTATCATCCGCATTAACGGCCTGGGACGTAACTAATAAAAACAAAAGGACAAACCAAAATTTCTTCATAATGCATCGATTATACCATTTTAAGCGAGACAAAACACTACTCCCATTCGATTGTTGCCGGCGGCTTGCTGGAAATATCATAGACAACGCGGTTAACGCCTCGAACCTCATTTATGATTCTGCTGGATATTACGCCAAGCACCTCGTAGGGAACCTGCGAAAAATCAGCAGTCATAAAATCAGGCGTCTCCACCGCCCTAATAGCAATAACGTTTTCGTAACTTCGCTCATCCCCCATCACTCCAACTGTTGAGACCGGCACCAGCACCGCCAGGGCCTGAGAGATTTTTCTATACAGCCCTGCTGATTTTATCTCATCAATGAGGATTTCATCAGCAGCCCGCAGGACCTGTAGCCTCTGCTGCGTAACTTCTCCAATAATTCTTACCGCCAGGCCGGGGCCGGGGAAGGGATGCCGCCAGACGATATCTTCCGGCAGCCCCAGATATTCTCCGGCAAGGCGTACCTCATCCTTAAACAAATCCCGCAACGGCTCAATCAGCTCAAAACCAAGCTCCGCGGGCAGGCCGCCTACGTTATGATGGATTTTTATATTCGCCGCGGGATTGCCGTCTTTGCAGCCCGATTCGATAACATCAGGATATAGTGTCCCCTGAGCAAGAAACCTCGCATTGGCAATCTTCGAGGATTCGGATTTGAAGGCCTTGATAAACTCTGAGCCAATAATTTTTCGTTTTTGCTGTGGCTCTGTTACGTCTGCCAAGGCCGATAAAAACTGCTTTGACCAATCTACAGTCCGCAGGTCTATATGAAAATGGTCTCGAAAAGTTGACTCGACCTCCTCTCGCTCGTTTCTTCGCAAAAGACCATTATCAACAAAAATACATACAAGCTGCTTGCCTATCGCCTCGTGAAGCAAAGAAGCAGTAACTGAAGAGTCCACCCCACCGCTCAGGCCGCATATCACTGTGGCATCACCAACTTTATTGCGAATCGCTTCAACAGTTTCGCCGACAAAGTCGCTCATCTTCCAGTCGCCGCTGCAGCCACAAATGTCATAAAGAAAGTTTTGCAGGATTATTGAGCCCTTCGGCGTATGTGCAACCTCAGGATGGAACTGAACGCCAAAGAATTTCTTTCTCTTGTATCTAACGGCTGCAAAAGGACAGGTAGCCGTGGTTGCTAACTGCACAAAGTCATCGCCCGATTTACCGACCTGGTCGCCGTGACTGGCCCAAACGGTAGTCGAATCCGGCATATTCGCAAACAAATCACCTTTATCAAGGATTGACAAATTCGTTCTGCCATATTCGTGCCTTTCAGCAGCAATAATCTTCGCGCCTAAAATCTGGCAGCCAAGCTGCATCCCGTAGCAAATACCCAGAATCGGCACTCCCAACTCAAAGATTTTCTCATCACACCTGGGAGCATTTTTTTCATAGACACTTGCAGGTCCGCCGGAAAGTATCAATCCCTTGACCGGTAACCGTGCCAATTCCTCCGCCGTTGTATCCGCTCGGAAAATCTGTGAATACACATTTTGTTCTCGAACACGCCGGGCTATCAACTGGCAGTATTGACTTCCAAAGTCAAGAATGGCTATTGTCTCATGGTACATAATTTATAACTAAAAGACGGAACACAGAGCACATGCTAATCTTCAAAAGGTACAGCCGCCGAATAGTTTGGTGCTTCCTTGGTTATCTGTATATCGTGCGGATGCGACTCGGCAGCTGATGCATGGCTTATGCAAACAAACCGGCCTTTCTTTTTCAGCTCTTCGATAGTCCGTGCCCCGCAATAGCCCATACCGGCCCGCAGTCCACCAACAAGCTGATAGACAAAGCCGCCGAGCGCACCACGGTACGGCACCCGTCCTTCTACGCCTTCGGGTACAAGCTTGTCTTGCTCGGTCGAGCTTCTTTGCCCATATCTTTCCGCTGAACCTTTGACCATCGCCCCTAAAGACCCCATGCCCCTGTATTCCTTGAACTGCCTTCCTTTATAGATAACCAGCTGACCCGGGCTTTCCTTTAGACCCGCAAACAACGAACCTATCATTACGCTCGAAGCCCCTGCAGCAATCGCCTTGGTTATATCGCCCGATTGTCTTATTCCGCCATCGGCAATAACGGGAACATTATGCTTCTGCGCCGCCTCAACGCAGTTCATTATCGCAGATATTTGAGGCACTCCTACACCAGAAATTATTCTGGTAGTACAAATTGCACCTGGGCCGATGCCAACCTTCACTGCATCTGCGCCAGCTGATACTAAATCATCCGCCGCCTCAGCAGTGGCGATGTTACCTGCAATCACGTCAATGTCGTAGTCGGCTTTGATTTTCTTGACGGTATCGATAACGTTTTGTGAATGGCCGTGAGCTGTATCGACTACGATAATATCGACATCCGCAGCTATTAGGGCTTCGATTCGCTCGTACTCATGAACGCCGACCGCTGCACCAGCTCGCAGACTGCCTCGCTTATCTCTGGCCGCTCTCGGATATTGTTGAACCCGGTCAATATCCCTCATAGTAATCAGGCCGGCCAGCTTGCCATCTTTATCAACTAAAAGTAGCTTCTCAACCTTTCGCTCCTGCAACATCTCCTTCGCCTGCTCAAGCGTCGTGCCGGCCGGGCCGGTAACAAGGTTATCCTTTACCATTACAGAACTTATCTTGACATCATAGTCTTTGAGAAACTTCAAATCCCGCCGCGTCAAAATGCCAACGAGCTTTTTGCCCTCAACGATTGGGATGCCAGAGACATTCTGCTCGTCCATCAGCTCTTGCGCCCTTCTGACGGGTTCGCCTGGCGACAATGTTACAGGGTCGAGAATCACGCCGTGCTCGGAGCGTTTGACCTTTAACACTTCTCTTTTTTGCGCCTCAATCGACAGGTTCTTGTGAATAATGCCGACCCCGCCTTCCTGGGCCAGTGCTATCGCCAGCTGGGCTTCGGTAACGGTATCCATAGCAGCCGAGACAATCGGGATATCTATGGTGATATTTCTGGTCAATTGCGTACAGGTATCTGCCTGGCTGGGCACAAAATCGCTTTTGGCGGGTATCAACAGCACGTCATCGAAGGTTATACCATTAGCGATAATCTTGATGTTATTCCCCTTAGCAAGGGTCTTCTTGTCCATTTTTTCTCTCCAAAATCAGTCGCCACCTTATTTTAAGGTACGCCAGTATAATACCGCTACAAGCCAGCGTCAAGAGCATTAGAGACTTTTACATTATCTTTTTGACAGCCTTTCACTTATGCCTTAACGAGCCCTAATTTTTTACGGCCTTGACGCCCAAGAGATTCACAGCTAAAATTTTTTGGTTTTTTTGAACTCAACTAAGAAGAGGTCTGTATGGCGAAAAGCAAAGGACAGATTGAGGCTGAGATTAGTGAGGCCCTGATAAAGTTCGAGAAAGAATATATGGGTCGAGGACCTGAGCAGACCAAGACCTATATCATTGGAGATATGGTAGTAGTTAGGCTACAGCGTGTTCTAACCCCTGCAGAACAAAAGCTGGCCGATGCGACTGACGAGAAAACAGGGCGGACGTTAATCAAGCAAGTCAGGACAGAACTGCTCGAAAAAGCTCGGCCACTTCTTGAGCAGATAATAACGGACCTCACTGGAAAACGAGTAAAAAGTCTTCACACAGACATTAGCACTATAACCGGAGAGCGCGTTATTATCTTTACTCTCGAAAGTCCGGTCATGTTTGACGGCGAGGAAAATTTGTAAATCACAGAGATTTTTCTTGATAATATAGAGTTTTTTAAGATAATATTATCTGAGTAGAAAAGGCAGATTGACAGGAGGTAGCATAGTTCTACCTGCTTGAGAATTGGCCGGAAAGAAAACTCAACCACGAAGGCACAAAGGCACAAAGATAAAAATTATATTAAAATCTTGGCGCCTTAGCGGTAAAAACTACAAATTTTTGCTTCTGAAACGCTGTTGATGTAAGTTGTTCGCAGTCCATATATGGATGGCAGAATAAAGTACAGGCCGGCAATCCTCACTTCGGGGAATGTTGGCTTATTTTTTGAGTTGAAGACGATAATGAAAAAAGGTGATACACATGGAACGATTCAATAAAGATGGGAAATTGATTATTCCACTCGGGCAGCGGAAAAAAGGCACAAAAGAAACAGATGAAACAAAAGTGAGATATGTGGTAACCGAGGCATACTGTCCGAACGGTTGCAATGTTATTGACAAAGAACATGAAATAAACGGTGCTCCCGGACTGCGGATTAAATTTGAGCGGCCAGGCATGGAAGGCGAATTTGTCCTTTCAGCAATTCAGGGTGACCTCGACAAGATTATCCTCTCAGGCAAGCTGGAAGACGGCGTAAAAGATGAATTATACTGCCCTCACTGCGGTGTTATGTTCAAAAAGCTGGTCAACTGCACCTGTAAACCCGATGCGGACATGGTTGTTATGGGTTTAACACCCAAGCTCGATTTTAATAATGCAATCTCGTTCTGTAATGTGACCGGATGCACTAACGGCACCACCATCAAGTCAGGAGACGTCATCCGACACATGCAACTATGGGGAGCAATCTGAGAATTGTGGATACAGGAGCTTTTGGAAAACGATTTGACCCTGTTAGAGACCTTATGTACCCAGATACATAAGTGAAAACACCTTCCAACGCAGTAAGAGAAAAAGTCTCTAACAGGGTTGACGAGTGACCGTTCTACCGTTAGAATCTCTTGTTTTTATAAACGGGATTAAAAATAAGGAGGTAATAGCTGTTTATGGCTAATGTCAATGAATTACTAAAGAAAAGACTGACGGCGGACAATTACAAAAAGATTGCCGCTTTAGATAATCCCAAGATGCACGAGTTTGTCGCAGATGCAATTGAGCTAACGCAGCCGGCCTCGGTCTTTGTCTACACCGGCTCGGAAGCTGATATAGCTCATATTCGCGAATTAGCAATAAAGAACGGTGAAGAGCTCCCGCTGGATATCCCCGGCCATACCTGTCACTTCGACGGATATCACGACCAGGCCCGCGATAAAGCCAGAACAAAGTATTTATTACCTCCCGGCTCACAGTTAGGCGAAAGTCTTAACTCCATCAACAAAAAAGAGGGAGTCGAAGAAGTCCGCTCATTTCTGAAAGGTTCGATGGTAGGCAGGGAAATGCTGATTTGCTTCTTCTGTCTTGGCCCACTGGGCTCGGATTTCTCTATCCCCTGCATACAGATAACCGATTCACCCTACGTCGCTCATAGCGAAATCATCCTTTACCGACCCGGATACGAGCAATTCAAAAAAATCGGCACGTCGCCCGACTTTTTCAGATTCATTCATTCCGAAGGCGAGCTTGAAAAAGCCGTTAGTAAAAATATCGACAAACGCCGGGTCTATATCGACCTCGAAGAAAACCTGGTTTACAGTGTCAACACCCAGTATGGCGGCAACACTATAGGCCTGAAAAAATTGGCCCTGCGACTGGCTATAAATAAGGCATCGAACAAGGGCTGGCTCGCCGAGCATATGTTCCTGATGGGCGCCCACGGCCCAGGCGGACGTGTAACATACTTCGCCGGTGCATTTCCCTCGGCCTGCGGCAAGACATCGACCTCAATGCTGCCCGGGCAAACCATCGTCGGTGATGACATTGCCTACTTGCGAAAAAAGAATGGCCAAGCCCGCTGTGTGAATGTCGAAAAAGGTATCTTCGGCATTATTCGCGACGTCAGCGCCGAAGATGACCCGATTATCCATGAAGCCCTGACAAGCCCCTGTGAAGTTATCTTCTCCAATGTTTTAATTGATAATAAGAAAAAACCTCATTGGCTCGGAATGGGTGCCGAATTGCCGACAGAAGGTATCAACCATTCCGGACAATGGCACAAAGGTAAAACAGACGTTGATGGCAATGAGATTACCGCCTCTCACAAAAACGCACGCTATTGCCTCAACATCCCCGACCTTACTAACTGCGACCCGTTACTCGATGACCCGGAGGGTGTTGTAGTCGGCGGCATTGTTTACGGTGGACGCGACAGCGACACATGGGTCCCTGTTGAACAGGCCTACAACTGGACTGAAGGTATCATTATAAAAGGTGCCGCTCTGGAATCCGAGACAACCGCTGCAACGCTCGGCAAAGAAGGCGTCAGAACTTTCAATTTAATGTCAAATCTCGATTTCCTTTCAATTCCACTGGGTCGATATATCCAGAATAATCTTGATTTCGCCAAAGGCATTGACAAGCCGCCGCTTATTTTCTCAGTCAACTATTTCCTCAGGGGTAAAGACGGCAAATACTTAAATGGCATGGCCGACAAGAAAGTCTGGATTCTCTGGGCTGAACTCCGCACAAATGGTGATGTTGAGGCAATCGAAACTCCGACCGGATTAATACCAAAATATGAAGATTTGGCAAAGCTATTCAAAGAACAGCTCAATATACAATATGGCCAGGCCGACTACATCCAGCAGTTTACGGTTCGCATACCTGAAAACCTTGCCAAGCTCGACCGTGTTGAGAAAATCTACAAAGAAAAGGTCCCTGATACGCCTCAAATACTCTATGACAGCTTTGCTGAAGCTCGCAAGCGTCTAAAAGCAACCCAGGACAAATACGGTGATTACATCTCGCCGCCCGATTTGGCAACTCAATAGACAATCCGCTGCGACGGGAAAGACACAATTCAACACGGGATTTGATTTGCGCAGAGAAACCTGTCAAAGGCAGATAAATAATCAATACTCGTATAAGAAAAGCCTCTCCCGAGTCTGTGACAGCGGGAGAGGCTGAAGTAATCGATAAGCAATTTTGGCTTGTTGGCTAAAACTTGTAAATCACACTCACACCCACTGCTGCTGCATGTGAGCGGTAATCGGGGTCGGCATAGTAATTGCGCTTGTTGAGGTCCTTGTCGAAAATCCCAAGCAAATTAAAGCCGTCAACACGGAATGTCAGATTTTCCTTCGGCTGGTACTGCAGGCCCAGATTCAGATAGTAGTTGCCGCGATAGCCTTTTTCCCACCCTGATTCTACAACGGGGTCTGTTACGGCGTCTAAACTGTATTGGTTTAAATCCTTCAGTCCTGGAAATCCCCAATAGATACGCAGCGAACCGTCAAGTGTCCATCTATCGTCAATCTTGTATTGTCCCTGTATCTTGGTAATATGATTCGACCAGTTCGCCAGGTCATCGCCATAACCGTACGGCTTAGCGGTCGTAAACGTAGTCATATTCGGCTCGAGGTCAAAATCATACAATTTGGTATATCCGTGCGAGATAGACAAGCGGGTCTTGTCTGTATGATACATGGCCTCCAGCTCAACACCCCATTCTTTCTGTGTACCCAGCGACCCCGTTGTAGCGCTTGCCTGATCCCAACTAATAAGCTCAAGATTGTAATGCACAAAAACCGAAGCGGCCAAGCTGAGATTTTCGCTGTGCTGCCGTTCGTAGCGAATTTCAAGACTGTCAAGAATTTCAGGGTCACTAAGATCACCAGTGGACAGGTCAGTGGCTTTCATCTCCTCTTCGTAGTTTGCCCGGACAGACCTTGCCCACATAACCTTGAATGTATCTTTTTTGCTCGGCGTATATATAACAGACGCTCTCGGAGAAAACAACCAGTCGGTATATGTGTGCTTGTCCAGACGTGCACCTAAAAAGGTTGTGAACTGGTTGCTAAGCGTCCACTGGTGTTCACCCAGAATAGAATACATATCTGTTGACCAGCGAGGCATAGGGTTCAACCGTGAGTTCACCGTATCCAAATCGGGTCGGACGACACTGTCAAGGCCGAGTTTCTGGTGCGAATATTCAAATCCGCAAGCAATCTTATGCCGCTTGTTAATATCATGCCTGAGCATCGCCTTGGCGTAATACTCATCCTCACGATACGCCGCGTTCACAGCGTTTTGGATGAACCGCTCAAAATCAAACATATCATAACTAAAAGCCAGGTCCAAATTGGTCCGCTCATTAAGCTCTCTTTTATACCCAATGTAGCCGGTTGCCTGTTGATAACCGTAGCCCTGGGCATACAGAGGAGGAAGAGAAGTGAGCATAACATCAGGCCAAGTGTCCCAATCCATATAAGGCCAGATGTCCACCCAACCCCATGGAGGCCGGGCAACTACCTTGGGGTACCAGACGAACTGCTGACCGCCGCGAGTGTAACGCCCCCATATATCCCAGTTGCCTTTTGTCACCTGGACGTGCAGCTTCAAAGGCGGACGGTTTTTATAGGATTCGCCGTCATTACTAACGGATGGATGTAAAAACGTGTCGCCTGCGTTGTATCCATCGCTGGGTAAGGTGAAGGCATCATTGCCACCCTCGCCGAAGTCGTATTGTGGCCCGGAGGGAAAATCAACGGCGTAGACCTAAGGAGCGTCATATTTGCTGGCGCCACGATAGTGGCCAATGCCCGCATAAACGAAGAAACCGCCGTCGCCATCTTCAAACCTCCGTCCATGCCTTATCTCCCCCGAGTAGAACTGCTCAACGGCGCCAAGTCGGGTAGTTATTTCCGTGCCCTGGAATGTCTCGGCGTTATGCGTGATAATATTGACTACCATCGATACCGCACCCGGACCATACATGGCCGAACCCGGACCGCGGACTATATCGATATGGTGAATATCTCGCAGAAGCACAAGGTCTCGCTCACTAAGGGCACCATAATGCGTCCTTTCGTTCATTACACGCCCGTTAACCAACATCAGATACTTATCGTCCCTGTCGTTAAGAATCCCGCGCAATCCCATAATGTTAGATTCCCAGTGATGACGCATCCACTGCAGGTTCGGCACATAAATATCAAGCAACTCAAACAGACTGCGGGCGCCCGAGGCCTGTATCTGCTCCTCTGTTATGGTGGTCATAGCAGCCGGAACCAGCCGGGGTTTGGCCTCGGTTAAGGTCGCAGTCGAGACTACCTCTATTTCCATCAACTGCTCGATAGACATCTCAAACAGCTCCGGCTCTTTCTCAGGTACCGCCGCTTTTGCAAAGACCTGTCCGCCACAAAGAAACACCGTTATAACGAAAATTATCCAACTATATTTAACTAATCTTCCAACCATAATTATTACTCCCAATTGCAACTTTACCGACTACAGCCCAACAGCTACCGCAATGAAGGCGTCTGACCAGCCATGCGCCAATTACATTTGAAATCTCGCACAAAATCCCCCTTACTCTAATCTACCAAAGAGGCATGGTCTTTCCGTTTTCCATGCCACAGCAAACAACGCTTCTATATTCACCATGTACGACTTTGTCCCACATACTACATCCGACTAAATCGGATAATTCCCGATGAAGGTTAACAATAATCCTCCTATGCCAAACACAGCCAACGAACAAATAAATCCAACTTATCACCCGTACCTGTCCCCAAAAGCTATCGTCTGATAATGCTGGACACTAACTTGCAAAAAGCAGGTATGCGGAAAATCAAAAAACCTGGTAACCCGACCATCCAAAAACAGCCAAATTCCTATAAACACACGATTTTTCGGACTATACTGCGCTACAGTTAAACGCTCCGTTTTTTCGTTTAAGTGGCAGTAAAGCAGTAAAAAAGGATTGACAAGAGCAATATTTGGCTGTATACTTTAGTAATAAAGAGAAAACGGTGGAGGTATATAAAATGGCTAAAAAATGGATAACAATTTTGGTTGCAGTTATTGTGAGCCTAGGATTGGCATTTTTTGTCGGCTGTGAGAGCGATGCCCAAACAGGCGCCGGTATTGGAGCACTGGCTGGTGCCGGTATCGGCCAATTAGCAGGCAGAAACACGGAATCAACATTGATTGGAGCAGCAGTAGGCGGCACTGCCGGCTACATGATAGGCAATGAGCAGGACAAGAAAAAGGCCAAGGCAGGGACGAACGAGCTTCGGCAGGAAATGGACACCGTCACGGTCAATGTCGCCAACAGTAATGGCTCCATTACGCCGGTCAAGCTCAGGCAACAAGGTGTTGGTTATGTTGGTCCGCGAGGCGAGTATTACGACAAGCTGCCGACATCCGAACAGCTAAAGCCAGTATATGGCTTTTGAAAATTGGTGATTGGTAATGGTTCGACTTTGCTCACCGTCTTGAGCTTGTCGAAAGATTGGTGAGTGGTAACTATTACACTATTTAACCAGTCCCGTAAGGGATGGCCAAGCCCATTGCCATTTAACCGGTGACGTTACGTAGGATTATAGCTAAGGTCCGAGTAGCCAGGTTGCTTTCGGGGCTGGTCAGGCCATTTCAATTCATCAAACAAAAACTCAGTGGCCTGGCGTATCATCACAGCCGGCATACAAGGACACATTTCAAGCGAACCAACCACATCATTGTTGCATTTGCTTAAAGTATTCAGCAGGTATTCCCACTTTTCACGTGATATACCACCCTGCAAGCCAGGTGGCACGTGGTCATCCATTTGGCCGTAATTGTCGGTCAGGTGCAAATGAGCCACTCTCGGAGCCAACTCATCCACGTACTGCTTGAAGGAAAATTGCGTATCCAGATTGGCATAGCCGGTGTCAAAACAATACAAGAGAGACTCAAATTTTTCACCGACCTCCTTGAGTACCGGCAGCGAGCCGGTTTCGAGGCACAATTTGACTCCGCTACGCTCAGCCAGATTGACTACCTCGGCAGTAAAGCCGTCAAGTGCCGCAACGCGTTCTGCAGACTCGCAGCTTCCGTTGATGCCCAAGCTTCGTAAATCAGCTACAATATTCGCCTTGAGCTGCTTGGCGCACTCGATTTGCTCATTCCACTGCTCCAATGTTGGTCTATCGTCGCGAGAACACATTGAGACCAGCATACCATCAGTAGCGGCGACTAACCTCGGCCAATTACGCCTCTTATAACGGCACTCGTCCTGGCCTTTTAGATGTGGCAATAACTCTATCCCGAAGCCCAATTCCCTTAAGAACTGGCATTCCTGCTCAAAGGAAAGCGGGTGCTCACGACCCCAAAATACCATTGTGGAAACTACATACCTGATTCGCATTATGCCGGCTCCATACCCAACTGATACATGCGCCCATACGCCCTCCTATATAAAGTTTAGCCACTGTATTATCGAATCAAAATAAACATGCCTTCAAAGTTTCTTAAAAATCGAGGTGCTTTTCAGGCCGGTAATGTTTGGTTTTTAGCGAAAAGACTTGTCCCGATGAGTCGCAGACACGGGGGATGAGCGCCGGAAACCCTTTTTGGCCGAATAATACTCATATTTCGTATTGAGCAACGAAAAGAATTGGCGTAGGGGAGTGATAAAAAATTAAGACTCAAAAGAAAAAAGCCTATCATCAGCGAGGGCAACCCGAAGCTGAGCTATAGTCTGGAGATAACCCTCCCCAGCAGCCCTTCTGAATGTAGTACAAATCATCAAAATCATCGCAGGTGGCCGGCACATATTCGTACGGACCGTCCATACCGTCCCCAGGCGTCATATCAATCGGGTCACCCGGCACTGCGAAC
>Ga0315548_1001787_pt1 | contig 17467 bp, 12 predicted proteins | sample SalMarSW160110MG_2_FD_202540 | JGI IMG/M metagenome (GOLD analysis project Ga0315548, IMG submission 202540) | Salt marsh sediment microbial communities from the Plum Island Ecosystem LTER, Massachusetts, United States - Salt Marsh Sediment SW1601-110 ...
TATAAGATGCCGCTTCCATTTTTTTTTCGCTCTAAAACGACGGCCCCTGCACCGTCTCCGAAAAGGATGCAACTGGCGCGGTCTTTCCAGTTTGTAATCTTGGTCAAGGTCTCAGCGCCAATAACAAGGGCATTTTGATAGCGTCCGCTTTCCAAAAACTGCTGAACAATGCCGAGCGAATAAACAAAGCCGCTGCACGCAGCATGTAAATCAAAAACACAGGCTTTTTTTGCACCGATGGCGCTCTGCACAAAGCAGGAGGTGGCGGGGAAAGGCATCTCCGGTGTGACCGTAGCTAAAATCAGAAGTTCCAGGTCGGCGGGGTCAAGCTTTGCGTCGGCGAGGGCCAGTTTGGCAGCTTTGGTTGCCAAGAGGGCGGTCGTTTCGCTGTCATCAGCAATGTGTCTGACTTTGATGCCGGTACGGGTGATAATCCATTCGTCTGAGGTATCGACCATTTTTGCGAGGTCGTCATTTGTTAAAATTTTGTCCGGGACAAAAGAGCCGGAACCAGTGATAACTGCACGATAAGGAATGTTGGAGTCGTCAATTAGCTTGTTCATCCCGTTAGACATTTTGGGATTGCTGCTCACTGCCTGTTGATTAGAATCAGAATTTTTATTACCCTTGGGAAGTCTAACGGGATTCATCATCCGTCCTTATGGAGGTCCGTGACAGGCATTCAACGATTTTGTCGTTTATTTTTTCGGTGTAGAATTTTTTAGAGGCCAAGATGGCATTTTTTATAGTTCTTGCCTTGCTTGAACCGTGACATATCAGAGCCGTTCCGTTGATTCCCAACAATAGTGCGCCGCCGTATTCATTATAGTCGTACTTCCTGTAGATTCTTGTTATGATGGGTTTAAACTTCATAGCGAGCCTGAGTTTTTCCGTCAAGAGCTCGTGTTTTATTGCTTTAAAGAGTCCGTCAACAAGGCCTTCGGTGAGCTTTAAGATTACATTTCCCACGAAACCGTCGCAAACCGCGATGTCACATATACCTTTGAAGATATCCCTTCCCTCAATGTTGCCGACAAAATTCATATTGGGGTCTGATTTCATCATCTCTCGTGCTTTTTTAACGATCTCATTTCCCTTTGCGTCTTCCTGTCCAATGCTCATGAGTCCGACCCTTGGATTTTCAACACCGTGCAGATTCTTTGAGTATATTCCGGCCATGACACTATATTGATAAAGATTTATTGGTTTGCAGGCGATGTTTGCCCCGACATCACATATCGTCACTGGGCCTTCAAATGTAGGAAAGACAACGGCAATTCCGGGACGATTCACGCCGGGTAGATTTCTCATCCTCATCTGGAATGCGGCGACACAGGCGCCCGTATTTCCGGCCGAGATGACTGCATCAGCCTGGTGGAGTTTTGCCATTTTGGACATAACGGCAATCGAACTCTTTGGTTTTTTCCTCAGACTCTCGACGGGAGGCTCATCCATATTGATAACCTGCGGCGCATCAACAACGCTGATGGCGGCTTTTTTGGCCTTTGGAGAGGGCACTTGCGGCGCTATCACATCATGTGGGCCGACGAGTATCAGCTCATCATTTTCACTGAGAAACTCAATTGATTCCACGGCACCGGCTATGATTTCATCCGGCGCATTGTCGCCACCCATAGCGTCAATTGCAATCCGCATATTTAGCTACTCTCTTCTTTGCCGAGCTTTAAGGTTATCTTTGGATTTAGATAACCACAATTCGTGCATGCTGCGTGTGGCAGTCTGGCTTGTCCGCACTTTGGGCATAGCGAATAGTTTGTGGCCTTGAGCCGATGATGACTGCGACGCGCGTGTGTTCTGCTCTTACTGGTTTTCTTCTTTGGTAACATTTACAACCACTTAAAAAAGTTTTAAAAACAACTGAAAATATTGTCGAACATAGACTAAAAACAGCCTAAATAGTTAAACGCCGGTACTTTGTCAAGAGAAATTTAGCATAATACAAATAAGAGGTTGTGAAAAGGAGTTTTTTGGTGTTGTTTGCTGTTTTATTACTTTTTGAGCGGCGAAGTCGAAAAACGAATTATAGCGAAAATCTGCCAAGCCTGAGTGAAGGAGAGGTATTTTGCCTCTGCGGGCAGGTATCCATATCCGATACTTGATATTTATTGGGGATGCTTGGCGGCTTTTTAGGTGCGACCAGACACAGAGATTTAACCGCTGAGCACACCCCATTAGAAAAAGAGAAAGACCGTTTCTAACGGGGTAAACGGAGAGCGCAGAGAAAAGAATAAAAGTCAGCAATCACAATTCAAGACGACATATCGAAGTGCAACCAATATATATCATAATTCGAAATCTAAGTCAACACCCTCATTAGCTTCCCGATTTAAAAATGGTTGGATGGCTTCGTTAACTGCTATGTTATCAGAAACTTGTCTGTTTGTTAGCAATTCATAGGGGAAAGCGGGGGAATGCTTTTACTGAATTGCGAACATATAAGGTCCGTAATTTCCTTGACATTTTTCTCTTGTTCAGATATATTGTTATCAAAGAAGGGCTGTAAGAGAGCTTCTTTTCGGTGCCGCCGGGCTTTCTCTCATACAACACAAGCTCGTTCTTCAGGACATCACGTGGGATTCGCTCATTATATTTGCATAGTGCTTATCGATAAGGTCGAAGAGGAAATATAAGTCCTAAGCACGCATGGCTGTTTCGGATGCGTAAGGAAAACAAGATGAGTATCCGCAGGAAACGACGAATTTCAATGTTATTATTTGGCACGAGCGGAATAACATTGATGGCTTTAGCCGTCTGTATACCGGCGATTGTCATGTTACACTGCCTGGCTTTACCTGCCCAGGCAGTTGGGCCGGATGTTGGAATGACGGGGATGCGTGAGCAGGAAGAAGAATATGTTCCGGGTGAGGTGCTTGTACTGCTTTCTGCGGATGTGGATAAAAATGGTTTAGTCGATACAGCGGAGGATTTTGCCGGTGTCGAAGCCGCAGTTGACGGGACAATAGTAAAGCGCATAGGTTTGTCCCGGGACAAGCAGGTGCTTTGCGTGAAACTGCCGGCCGGGAAAACAGTAGGGGCTGCAATAGCAGAGGATTGGGGTGCAAGAGACCGACGAATCCTGACTGTTGAGCCTAATTACCGTGTGCGTATAGCGCGAACGCCGAATGACCCGCTTTTCCCGCAGTTGTGGGGTCTTAATAACACCGGGCAGACAGCAGGTTTAGTAGATGCAGACATCGATGCGCCGGAGGCCTGGGATGTGGCTTGCGGTGTACCGGAGGGCTCGGATGTAATCGTGGCGGTTATCGATACGGGAATCGATTATCTGCACCCTGATTTGGCCGACAATATGTGGGTCAATACCGACGAGATACCCGGCAACGGTTTGGACGACGACCTGAATGGATATATCGATGACATATACGGCTACGATTTCGTGCAGGATGATAGCGACCCGAGTGACGCGGCCGGGCATGGGACACACTGTGCCGGGACGATTGCAGGTGTTGGTGATAATGGACTTGGTATAGCCGGAGTCAACTGGCGATGTAAGGTAATGGCGGTCCGATTTCTTGATGCGATGGGATTCGGCGACACAGATGATGCTATCGAGGCTATCAACTACGCGGTAGCCAACGGCGCGAAGATTCTGAGTAATAGCTGGGGTGGCGGCGGATCCTCATCGTCTCTGAAAGCTGCAATTATCAACGCTCGCGACCAAGGCGTTCTGTTCGTGGCAGCAGCGGGTAATTGGGGTATGAACAATGACTTAGAACGATTCTATCCAGCCAGCTTTAAAGTTTCTAACGTAATTTCGGTAGCGGCAACCGACGATAGGGATTCGCGGGCCTTTTTTTCCAACTACGGCGCCGGGTCAGTACACCTTGGCGCGCCGGGAGTAAACATAGTCAGCTCTGTTCCGAAATACAGGACCTTGTTCTTTGAGGATTTTGAGGAAGCGAACATGCCTGGTTTTGAGGGCACACAGATGACGCCTGAAGGGCCGACAAATCGATGGGGCACTGTATTGCTGCAACCACCCCCGCCACCTGATCCGCCACCATCACCTAATTCACCGCCGCCAGGTACTCCGACAGAGCCGAACATTATGGAGTTTAATTCTGCTGATGATCTTAACAATATAACAGCCCATGGCGACTGGGCCAACGCCTGGCCTTATCTCGGCGATAGTAATGGTTCCATTGTAACGCCTTGGATAGATACGAGGGGACTGCGTGCGGTTACACTGGAGTTCATATACCGTTATGAGATTGGCTGGAACGACGAATTTTCCGTTGATGTGTGGGACGGCGCGGCCTGGCAGAAGGTGTTCTCGGGAAAATATGGGTCGTACCAAGAGGACTTGTTCTGGTGGACGCGAGTCGATATCCCTGAGTCTTATCGTAACGAGCAGATGGAGGTGAGGTTCCGTTGGGTAACCGATGATGAGGATAATAACCATTACGGTGTGGAAATAGATAATATTCGTATTCAATGTATTGACGACCATACAGAGAACTACGCCAGTTACCAGGGTACATCAATGGCTACTCCGCACGTGTCAGGTGTTGCTGCGCTGTTGATGGGAAATCCGCCTGGTTCTGCCGCATCCGGGATATCGCCGGAGGAATTGAAGTCGAGGTTAATCTGGACGGGTGATGCTGTGCCCTCTTTAGATGGCCGGACTATCTCCGGGCGGCGCCTGAATGCGTATAAGGCCCTGACCTCGCCGCCGGAGGTGTGTGTGGTTACTCCTAATGGCGGACAGGGCTGGGTACTGATGACGACCCACGCAATTGAATGGTATTCTTTCGGCTGTGGTCCGGTCGTTGATATTTATCTTCTCAAGGGAGAAGAAGTATATGCGCAGCTTGCCGAAGGTGTTCCCAATAACGGTAGGTTCTCCTGGGAAATATCCGGAGACCTTCCGGCCGGCTCAGATTACAGGATTATGATAACCGATGGAGAACACGTTGATGTAAGCGATGAAGATTTCGAGCTATTGTGCCCGCCCATTCCAGAGCCGGATTATCCATACCCATTCGAGAGCGAGGCCAATGTGCCTGTAAATACAAATCTAACCTGGCTGCCACCAGTGACGGTTGCCTTTGGTAACATCGCAGAAGGGACGATTGTCGATGGTATGGTCATCGGATACGTAACTTTCAATTTCACCTCTTACGATGCAACTGTTACCAACGAGGGTCCGGTTTACACGCGATATGTTCAAAGGCCTAATATCGAAGGCGATGCAGCAGGGACTTTGACACTGAATTTTGCCATGCCTGTTTATGGCCTCTCATACGGCTTCGCACTGAGCAGCGATACCTCAAAAGCGGATGCAACCACAATGTCCTTTTACGACAGATATATGAATCCGCTCGGGAGTTTTTCAGTCGACGCCATAGTTAGGGGATATTATTTTGTTGAGGGTCTGAATCGCGGCACGAGCACGACGCCGATTAAGCATGTTGATATTACATTTTCTCATCCTGATGCAGTGCGGTTTACGCTGGACAATCTGACTTATAGCGTGATACCCGGCGGTGTGGGGCTGCCTGAGGCATCGGAGCCGAGCGCGGGAGGAGTTGCGGATGAAACGAAAAGCGAAATTCATCAGGATACAAACAGCACCGAGGTCAGCTTGAGTTACTGGTCTAAATCAGAGGTTTCAGAGTTGAGTGAGCCAGAGGAGATGGAGCCGGAGATTGCTGTTGCTGAATGCTGTGTGAAAGAATCGGAGGCGGCTGAAGCGATTGCCGCAGATATAGGTGTAACGAGCGTGGGTGGGCCTGATGCCGGTGATTATATATTTATAGACAGCGACGAGCCGAACGGGCCGTCTTTCGACTGGATAGAGATCGCGGGAACAGGAACCAATCTTGGCCTTGATGACGACGACAGTTACTTCGGTATTGAGCTGCCGTTTGACTTCTATTTCTATGGAGGCTTCTACAGTCTGTTAGGAGTAAGCTCGAACGGAACGATTCAGTTCATAGATTCGGACATGACGGTTAACAACTGCTGTATTCCGTGCAATAGCACGACTGCCGTTCAGCGATTTATAGCGGTTTACTGGGACGACCTTAATCCCACTCCCGGCGGGAGTGATAATGTTTATTATGCGATTGTCGGGGAAGAACCCAATCGAATTCTCGTAGTACAGTGGGAGAACGTGGCCCACTACAACTACTATGGTTCTGTAGACTGGGTGACCTGCCAGGCGCAACTGTTCGAAGGCAGCAGTGATATCCTGCTGCTTTATGCCGACCCCAGCTCGGAAGGCGGTTCGGGTGGGACTGTCGGAATTCAGAGTAATCGCTCCGTTGGTTTGAATTACCTTTGCAACCAGAGACGTTTGTATCCGGGTTTGTCGATTCTTTTCAAACATAAACCGCCATGTCCTACAACCTGGGACGTTTACTTCGGGACGGAGCCGAATACGCTGGAGCTGATTGAAAGTGATTTAATCCTGCCGATGTATGACCTGACTCCTGAGCCGAATGAGGCGCTCAAACGAGGTATGCGGTACTACTGGCAGGTGGTAGTGAAGAACTGCTGCAGCCGGATTGATGGAAACAGCTGGACGTTCACTACGGAAAACACGCCTCCGGCAGCCGATGCCGGTGATAACCGGATAGTCGAATGTGCATGCAATAGCGGGCAGGGCACGCAGGTTACTTTAGACGGTACGAGGTCGAGCGATGCCGATGGTAATCCACTAACGTATACGTGGACGGGGCCTTTCCTTGCCAGTCCCGTTCAAGAGGCTGCACCGACCGTAACGTTGGATAGTGGATGTACAGGTGAGTATGTCATTACGCTGGTTGTCAACGACGTCATAGAAGATTCCGAGCCTAACGAGGTTTTGATTACAGTTGTAGACACGACGCCGCCTGAATTTGAGTTTTCCGTTTCGCCCACGATGCTGTGGCCGCCGAACCATAAGATGGTCGAGATTACGCCGATCTGGACAGTGAGCGATGAGTGTGATGCGGCACCGGATGTTTCATTGGTCGGCATTGAAGTGAACGAAGATGGTGATACTATCGGCGACGGCCACACAAGTGATGATATTGAAATAGGTGAGGATGGTTCCATATATCTGCGGGCAGAACGCAGCGGGCCCGGCAGCGGCAGGATTTATACAATAACATATCAGGCCGTTGATGATTCGGGTAATACTACTGTTCGCAGCGCAGCCGTCAGGATTCCGCATAAATTCAAGTTATTGGCGAGAATGGGTAAACGCTGGCTTTGGAGGAACCACAGCGGCAATTTTCCGGAAGACCTTAACGATGACGGAATTGTGAACTTAAAGGACTTTGCAATATTTGCGAACAACTGGATATTAGAATAGCTGAAATTATCGCTTTCCGGGAGTTTTGACGATTTGGATTTCTTCAATAAAAATTGGACTTTTTTGTTGAAGTCCATATTAGAATATAGTAAAAGAGAGAATTAAATTTAATTAGTATTTGTCAGTTGCCTTGACTCATGCCGATAAAAATGGTTAGCCGCTGAATGTTTTGCCAAATTAAGGTGGTTTGGCTATGGCACATGATCGTAAAAAAATATCAATGTACGAGGTGATGAGTAAAGGCCAGCTTAAGGCAAGCTATGGCAAGACATTAAAGAAACAGCGTCCTGAAAAAGCCGACAGTGATGTTAAAACTTCAGCAGAAACGCCTTTGCCTGCAGCCGGAAGGGCGACATACTGGCCCAGAAAGCCGAAACTTGTGCAGTTTAACGCAGGCCGGGTCGAGATATCGCTGCCTTATCCGATTGCGATTGCGGTGCTTTTGGGCATTATACTGCTGTTTTTGGTTGCACTTTGGCTTGGTGAAGTGGGTTACTTCAGCAGGGAAGGAATAACTAATTCGGCAGGAAGCGTGTTCAAAAACCTGCGAGAAACGGCAAGAGAGGGCCTGACGGGCAGAAGAGAAGGAACTGATATTGATGAAGGAATAATGTCCGATACAACAATAACGGGAACAGATACGTCTACAGGCAATAATAGAATCGTGATACAAACCTATGATAAAAGGGCAGACCTGGAACTGGTGCAGTATCATTTTGCCGAGGGAGGAATAGAGACCGAAATAAGACAAATCGGCGACACGTTTTATCTCGTAACCAGGAATAAATATGACAATCCGAACAGAGAAGGGACGGACGGTTACACGACAAAACAACAAATAATAAAGTGGGGCGCACGATATAAAGCTCCTCAGGGTTATGAAACTTTCGCGCCCAACTTGTTCAAAGACGCATACGGTATGAAATTTGATGATTAATTTTAGGTAGTGAATTTGAATGTCAATTGACCGCTCATTAAAAATCAAGGGTGCCCTTAAGAGGCACCGTAATGTTCTGACACGTGCAGAGCGCATCGAGAAGCTTAAAGACGAAGACAAATGGTCTGAAGAAGATTCTCTGCTTGGCCTTGCGAAGGTTGCGCACCGCAAGAGTCACGCGGGTCGCAAAGAGAAAGCGGCCGCGGAGAAAGAAGCTGCGACTGAGGTTGTGGCCGGCGAAGAGGCCGAGGCTCCAGTGGCCGAAGAAAAACAAGAGTAAGAGCTTCGAATAGACCTGAATAAATTGCGAGAGAGGAGGCAAACAACTGTCGTCCGGAGAATGTAATCGGTTTGCTCTTATTGCGCGTCCACTTTTATACTGAACATAATCGAGGGGCAGTATGATTTTGTCACGCCTGGCCGCCTGGGGGGCAGCGAGCGGCAGTTTTTGTGGAGAAAAATTTTGAAGATACAAGTATCTTTTGTGTTAGCGGCGATTATAACGGTGCTGGTGAGTTTGCCAGCGGCAGTGGAGGGGGGTGAGGTCTGGCCGATGCCCGCGTGGGAGCAGGCGAGACCGGACGAAATGGGAATGGACGCGGGCGTCTTGGGACGGGCACACGAGTATGCACTGACCGGCGGTGGTTCGGGCTGTGTAGTCCGGTATGGGCGAGTCGTTATGCAGTGGGGGGACAAAAAACAACGATACGACCTGAAGTCCTCAACCAAGGCGATTGGTGTTACTGCGGTCGGTCTTGCTCTTAAAGACGGTAAGTTTAAAAGCCTCAACGAGCCGGCTAAGAAATATCATGCCGGTTTTGGTATGCCGCCAGAGTCGAATGCCGACACGGGCTGGCTTGATAAGATTACGCTTTTTCATCTGGCGACACAGACTGCGGGATTCGACAAGCCGGGGGGATACGAGAAGCTATTATTTGAGCCGGGGACAAAATGGTCGTACAGTGACGGGGGGCCGAACTGGTTAGCTGAGTGTGTTACGCTTGTATATGGTCAAGATTTGAATACGCTGATGTTTGAGCGAGTTTTTGGGCCGATTGGGATAAAGGCATCCGACTTGACCTGGCGGAACAATGCGTATCGGGCTAAAGAGATTGACGGGATTAAGCGGCGTGAATTTGGTTCGGGTATCAGTGCCAATGTGGACGCGATGGCGAGGATTGGGTATCTGTATCTGCGACGAGGAAAATGGCAGGGTAAGCAGATTATCCCAGAAGGATTTGTGGATATGGTTCGAGTTGTACCTGAGAGGGTTCGAGGCTCGGCCGTGGTTAAGCAGGAAAGCTATTTCAACGCATCGGACCATTATGGGCTGCTTTGGTGGAACAACGCAGACGGGACGATGGCGAATGTGCCGCGAGATGCCTACTGGTCGTGGGGACTTTATGACAGCTTAATTGTGGTGATACCAAGTCTGGATATTGTGGCGGCGCGGGCAGGGAAGTCGCTGAACAAGTCGCGCAACTCCGACTACAAATCGATTGAGCTATTTATTGAGCCAATTGCTTTGTCAGTGAAAACTAAAAACGGCAGGAGGGTTCAACCTTATCCGACAAGTCCGATAATGGGCCTCAAGTGGGCGAATGCAAAGACTATTATTCGCAAAGCGTCGGGCAGCGATAACTGGCCGATTACCTGGGCGGACGACAACAATCTGTATACTGCTTACGGTGACGGGTGGGGGTTTGAGCCAAAAACAAAAGAGAAGTTAAGTCTTGGTATTGCAAAAGTGGTTGGGGCACCGCCTGATTTCGAAGGTGTCAATGTCCGCACGGAAAGCGGTGAGCGAGCAGGGCAGGGGGCCAAGGGTGCAAAGGCCAGCGGGATGCTTTGCGTAGACGGCGTGCTCTATATGTTAGTTAGAAACACGGGCAATTCGCAGATTGCATGGTCGAGAGACCACGGCAAGACGTGGACGTGGTGCGACTGGAAGTTTACGGTAAGCTTTGGATGTCCGACGTTTTTGAACTTCGGCAAAAACTATGCCGGTGCGAGGGATGAGTTTGTATATATTTATTCGCCGGATAGTAACAGTGCTTACAAACCGGCGGACCAGATGGTTATGACGCGAGTGGACAAAGATAAAATAAGAGAGCAGGGGGGGTATGAATTTTTCAAGGGGCTTGACGGTAAAAGTAGTCCTGTTTGGACTAAGAATATTGGCAAAAGGGGGGCTGTGTTTATCAATCCGGGGAAATGCTATCGCAGCGGGATTAGCTACAATGCCAGCCTGAAAAGATATTTGTGGTGTCAAACCATATACGGTAAGGAAGATATGCGTTTCAAGGGCGGGCTTGGTATATTTGATGGTCCGGAGCCGTGGGGGCCGTGGACGACCGTATATTATACGGAGCAGTGGGACGTTGGGCCGGGTGAGACGAACTGCTTCCCGACTAAGTGGATAAGCAGGGACGGGAAGACCTGCGACCTGCTCTTCTCAGGAAACGATTCTTTTTCCGTCCGTGCGGGCAGGCTCCTTTTAGAATGACTCCACAAGGCAAAAGAGCAGTAGCCCAAATGAGATTCGGCGGCTACACGAACCACGGTATCGCGAAGGCTTTGGCTTGGAGGCTGTCACCTCCCAAGATTGTATTATCAGGAGCGGTTATTCCTGTTGATACCAGCGGCTAAGTCAATGTTCGTAAATTGTCTACTTGAGTCCGTGTTTTTCGATTATTTCGTCCACCTCCTCTTCACCTTCTTTGTAAAACTTTTCTTCGTCGGGAGCAAGGTGTTTGAGGACCCGTAGAAACTCTCCGGCATGTACCCGCTCTTCATCAGCGATGTCAATGAGGACCTCCTTTGCGAGCTTGTCATCGATGGATTCAGCAAGCTGCATGTAAAGCTGGACGGCCTCATATTCGGCTGAAATCATGAAACGGATAGCGCGTGTTAGTTCGGCCTTGTTAAGTTTTCGTTCCGCTGTCATACCAGCAAATGGACTTCCAAATTCCGGCATAGCGACCTCCTTTATAGAAATTATCTGGTCGGGGTCGAAGGCGTGCCTTCCGAGAGAAGGCAACGTGGCGGGACCGGCCACAGCCTGAAGGAAGCTTCGGCGATTAAAGCGAATCATTAACGTATCCCCGACGGTTTATGATGGTAACCGCCTCTCGGCTACATTGCCTTGAGGCCTCAATATCATTGATAAATTATTGCAGGGGCTGCTGATGCTGTCAATATCCATCTAAGGGATTACAGGGCAGCCGAGCTTGGCGGGTGGATAGAAGCATTAGGCACAGCAGGGTAATGGCAAGGTCGGATTCGTAAATAACCGTATATTATGCGGAAATTTGGAATGTGGGGCAGGATGATATGAGCTCGTTTCCCAAGAAGCGGATTAGCAGGGGCGTGAGGAAGTTCTATTTATTTTTTCGGGTGAGGATTGCTTTTCGGTGCGAAAAGGGATATTAAAGGATTAGATTAGTGATTGGTCGGGATTTGATTGTGACTGAAAGGGATAAAAGATGATGAATCTAAGAAAAGTTTTATGGATGGTGGTGGTCATGTTGATAGTTGCAGGTATAGGTGTGGTAAAGGGTAGTCAGGCCGGAGACAAACCGGAAAAGGCAGAGAAGAAATTTGAAGAAGATGTTATCAAGACGAAAACGGGTGACCTGAAAATCACGTTCATCGGGCATGGGACCTTGATGTTTGTGTACAACGGAAAGGTCATTCACGTGGACCCCTGGACCAGGCAGGCTGATTACTCCAAGCTGCCCAAGGCCGACCTTATTTTGATAACACACGAACATGGTGACCACCTGGACACCAAAGCCATAAAAACCATCCGACAGGAGGCGACAAAAGTGGTTCTGACCAAACCATGCGCCGAGAAAGTAACCGGCGGTATTGTTATGAAGAACGGTGATGTGCGGACAGTTGGGGAACTGAAGATAGAGGCGGTGCCGGCCTACAATATTGTGCATAAGCGCCCCAGCGGTGAGCCCTTCCATCCCAAGGGTGTAGGAAATGGTTACGTCGTGACTTTCGGCAAGACGAGAGTGTACGTGGCAGGGGACACGGAGAACATACCGGAGATGAAGAAGCTGAAGAAGATTGATATCGCGTTTCTTCCGATGAACGTGCCGTACACGATGACGCCGGAGATGGCAGCCGATGCGGCAAAGGCATTTGAACCGAAAATACTATATCCATATCACTACGGGCAAACAGACCCTAAAAAGCTGGTGAATCTCCTGAAGGATTCGAAAAAAACGGAGGTTCGCATCCGCAAGATGAGATGAGAATAGCACAGTTTGTGGATTCCTGCTTTCGGGCCTGATGCCAAACTCAAATCAGTGAGTTTGAGATTGCCGCGTCGCTTCGCTCCTCGCAATGACTTTTTATATAGATTCCTCGGCTGCGCTTGTAATGACGGTAAAGAATATCGAATATCGAACAAGGAATGACGAATGTCGAAGTAAGCGTATAAGTTGTTATGCTTTTGCCAGATTGATTTTGGTCTTTTGAGTTTTTGGGATATTAATTTTGTGCGGCCTCCGGCAGTAGAGATATTTCGTTGATTAATGAATAAAGATTATTGGTGATTGCTTATTTGAGAGATTTGGGTATTATAAGAGCAAATGAAAGAGATTATTGCAAAAAGAGCGAAGCTTATCGACTCAAGTGGGATACGGAAGGTTTTTGCGCTGGCGGCGGAGCTGAAAGACCCAGTGAACTTTTCGATAGGTCAGCCTGATTTCGACGTGGCCGATGTGTTAAAAGAGGAAGCCATCAAGGCAATCAGGGCCGGACAGAACAAGTATTCGCAAACGATGGGGGACGAGGTGCTGCGGGAGAAAATCGCCGGGAAGGTGAAAGATGAATTCGGCTGGGCGAGGCCGGCGGTCATAGTGACGAGCGGGGTGAGCGGTGGGCTGCTGCTCGCGTTTATGGCGCTTGTTAATCCCGGTGATGAGGTCATTATACCCGACCCGTACTTTGTTATGTACAAACATCTTGTGAATATGTTGGGAGGCAAATGCGTATTTATTAATAGCTACCCGGATTTTGAGCTGCCTGTGGAAAAGATAGCAGAGAGTATTACTGATAAGACGAAGCTGATTTTGCTGAATTCTCCCAGCAATCCGACCGGGATGGTGTATTCTGAGCAGCAGATAAAGGAGCTTGCCGAGATTGCGAAAGCAAAGGATGTGGTTATTCTGACGGATGAGATATATGAGAAGTTCTGCTATGACGGCGGGTGCACAAGTATAGCGGGATACTGCGATAATGTGCTTTTGCTTCGCGGGTTCAGCAAGCCTTACGCGATGACCGGATGGCGACTTGGGTATGCAGCTGCTAACGAATCTCTCGGAGTCGTTGTGGAAGAGATGACCAAGATACAGCAATATACTTTTGTGTGTGCGCCGACGCCTTTTCAAAAAGCGGCTATTGCGGCCCTGGATTATGATGTGAGCGATTTTGTCGATGCGTACAGAAGAAAACGAGACCTTGTTTATGAGGGCCTGAAAGACAAATTTGAGCTTGTCAAGCCGACCGGGGCGTTTTACGCTTTTGTTAAAGCGCCGGGCGGTTCGGGTACGGAATTTGTGGAGAAGGCTATTAAGAATAATGTGCTGATTATACCGGGCAGCGTGTTCAGCGAGAAAGATACGCATTTCAGGATAAGCTACGCGACAAGTGATGAGAAAATACGGCAGGGCGTTGAGATTTTATGCAAATTAGCGGAATAGAAAATCCTGTTTCAAAAACCTATATTTTTAGCTTTTGCATTATTGAGGATATGAGGTTACAATTTCGGATATGAGAAACTCGGTACGGATATTTGCGGTTGTTTCAGTATTGCTGCTGCTGATTGGGAGCCTGTGCGGGCAGGGGGCAAGCATCGGTGATGCGAATAGCATCTCGCCGGAGCCGCCAAGCGTAAAGGCGGCGGTAATTGTCTGTACGGGTATGATTGACGGTGGGCTGTTTGAATCCATCAAACGCCGGACCCAAATCGCCCTCGATAGTGGAGCAGAATACCTGATTTACGAAATAAGCACTTATGGTGGATTGGTATCTGCTGCGGACGATATATCGAAATATTTCCTCGATGCGAGCAAGGAAGCGCACACAGTCGCTTACATAACTACTGAGGCGATATCAGCGGGGGCGATGATAAGTGTCCATTGTCAAGATATAATAATGCTCGAGAATGCCACGATAGGCGACTGTGCACCAATTACAATAGTTCCCAGTCAAAAACTCGAAGGTGTCGAGCGGGAAAAAACCGAGAGTTTTATCCGTGGGATTTTCGACCGGGCCGCGAATGCAAACGGTTATCCTCGAGCACTGCTTAGGGCAATGGTAACGATGCAGATTGAGGTTTACAGGGTCAAGAACATAACAACGGGAGAGGACGAATTCTTTGAAAGAGATGAGCTGCCTAAAGACGCGAATGAATATGACCTCGGCAACAAAGAATTGGCGGTCAGGGATGACCAGCTTCTAACGCTAATCGCTTCCGATGCTCTTGAATACGGGATAGCACGGGCGGTAGTTAAAGACCGTGAAGGGGCGCTTGCGTTTTTAGGCGAGCGGGACGGCGTAACTTTTGCCGACGAACCGATAGTGCTTAAGACGCTGTGGTCGGAAGAGATGGTGCGATGGCTGAATTCTCCGGCAGTAATGGCAGTACTTGTTATGCTGGCCTTGCTGGGTGTATATATTGAATTTCACACGCCGGGGGTCGGGCTGCCAGGGCTGGCAGCGGTCATATGCTTTGCGGTTATAATCGGCAGCAAATACCTCATCGGACTGGCAAACTGGGTAGAGGTGGCGGTATTGGTTGTGGGAGTACTGTTGCTGATGGTGGAAATCTTTGTGCTGCCCGGCTTCGGCATCGCAGGATTTTTGGGGATAACGTGCATATTGGCCGGCTTGTTCGGTATGCTTATAAAGAATCCGCCGGACACATTACCCTGGCCCAATAATGATATTGCCTGGAATGATTTCGGATGGGGAGTTATGAGTTTGGTGGGAGGCTTCATAGGATTTGTTGTTCTGGCGTGGCTGCTGGCAAAGTATCTGCCTAAAATGCAGTTTCTCAGTGGGCTATTACTTGTGCCGACCGCGGCGAAGTTGGGTACAGAGGTTGAAGTTAGTATGACGACGCTGCCTGAGAGTAAAACGATAGGCATGAACATAGGTGAGCTCGGGGAAGTGGTTTCGATACTGCGACCGACAGGAAAGGCAAAATTCGGAAATGCAATAGTAGATGTGGTGGCTGAAGCCGAGTTCCTTGACAAAGGGACTAATGTTGAGATAATTGAAATTCGCGGTAATCGAGTTATAGTCAGAAAAGTAAAAGATTGAAGTTAAAGTTTGTTAAACGAATTGGAGAACAGCATCGTCCAAGATTTCTGCTTCGTGTTTGCAAACTCAAGATGATTTGAAAAAGGAGTAACTTTATGTGGTGGCTTTTGCTGGCTGTTTTTTTATATTTTGCGTGTGCGGCGTTGATAATTGCGGAAGTGTTTGTACCGAGCGGCGGGATAATAAGTGTATTCGCGCTTGCGTGCTTGATTGGGGGCATAGCGTTATTCTTCCAGCACAGCGGAACGGTCGGCTGGATAGGAGTCGGTATTGCACTTGTTATGATACCGGCGGTTTTGATTATCGCTTACAGGATATTTCCAAAGACCAGATTTGGTAAAAGCGTTACGCTTACACCTCCTGAACGCGAACAGGGGGATGCGATACCGGATACAGCCGAACTAAAAGAGCTTCTCGGTGCCGAGGGTCTGGTGCTGACCCCATTGCGGCCTGTAGGGATGTGTGATTTTTCAGGGCAAAGAGTTGAATGCGTAGCCGAAGGCGGTTATGTTGATAAGGACAGGAAAGTAAAGGTTATCAATATAGAAAGCACGCAGCTTACTGTTCGTGAAATAGAAGTAGAAGAAAGTTAATGAAAGGGCAAAACAATGTATAGCTTAGCAAATACAATCTTAGCGGAAAGCAATCCTGTAAGACTTGTGGGGATAGCACTTCTTGTCATACTTATCCTTGTAGTCGTAGTATTCTTTTTGCTGTTCTTAAAGTTTTTCAGGCTATGGCTGCAGGCGAAGCTGTCGCGAGCCGATGTCAAGTTCTCGGAGCTTATCGGGATGTGGCTGCGAAAGGTCGATACGCGGACGATAGTGATAAGCAAGATAACGGCGGTCCAGGCAGGTCTGTCGCTGACGACGCGGGACCTTGAAAGCCATTATCTGGCGGGCGGTCGGGTCCAAAATGTTGTGCGTGCCCTAATCGCTGCTAACAGGGCAAATATCGATTTGACATTGAAAATAGCAACTGCTATCGATTTGGCAGGCCGGGACATCCTCGAAGCGGTCCAGACGAGCGTAAATCCGAGGGTGATAGATTGCCCCGACCCGGCAAAGAGCAAAGGCACTATAGACGCCGTTGCTCAGGACGGTATCCAGTTGAAAGCAAAGGCACGGGTAACCGTGCGCGCCAATATCGAACGCCTGATCGGCGGTGCAACGGAAGAAACCGTTATCGCACGTGTCGGCGAGGGAATTGTTACCACGATAGGCAGTGCGATAACCTATAAAAGCGTTCTGGAAAATCCCGATAGTATTTCCAAGTCCGTTTTGGCCAAGGGACTCGATGCAGGGACGGCTTTTGAGATTTTATCTATCGATATCGCCGATGTGGATGTAGGCGAGAACGTTGGGGCGCAACTTCAGGCGGCGCAGGCGGAAGCCGATATGCGAAGAGCGAAGGCCGAGGCAGAAAAACGGCGTGCAATGGCAGTTGCGCGGGAGCAGGAAATGCGTGCACTTGTTGTTGAAAACGAATCGAAGGTGCCGCTGGCCATGGCCGAGGCGTTCAGGAAGGGCAATCTCGGTATTATGGACTACTATCGAATGAAGAACATCATGGCTGATACTGATATGAGAGATTCTATAGCAAAGCCGAAACAGAAAGAGTAGTCTCGATGCTCGATACTTGATTCTCGGTGCGTGATGGTTTTTGTGGGAAAAATATGAATGAGATTTTGTCACAAATAATTCTTTTAGCTCGCCGAAGCAGAGGCACTAAAGACTGGGGGAACATGCTTTTTATTGTGTTCCTGGCGATTTTCTGGGCGATTGCCGGCATCCTCAAGGCTAAAAAGAATGCTCAAGGGAAGAAGGCAGGGGAGCAGGGATTGGGCCCAA
>Ga0315548_1001794_pt1 | contig 17427 bp, 14 predicted proteins | sample SalMarSW160110MG_2_FD_202540 | JGI IMG/M metagenome (GOLD analysis project Ga0315548, IMG submission 202540) | Salt marsh sediment microbial communities from the Plum Island Ecosystem LTER, Massachusetts, United States - Salt Marsh Sediment SW1601-110 ...
GATAACACTCTCTACTTAATGGATAAAAGTTTTGCATATGTTCCCATAGAAAAAGAATTTCAGTTTCTGCATAGCAAAAATGGAATCCAAACAACCCACGGATCACGAAACTCTGAAAAGTTGCATGAAATATATAGAATAAAAATCTGGATGCCTCTTTTTTCAAAGATTGTCTTTGAATATAATCTGCAAAAGGAAGACGACTATGATATAAATACAGAAGAACATCTATTTAAACTAAAATGGGAACCGAAAGAAAAAGCTAAAATACCACTTTCTTTCTCTATATTTCTATCACCACAATCATCACATAACAAAAAATATATAGGAACAGGGATTGGATACTGGAAAAACATTAAAAACAACCATTTTCTAAATATAATTGTACACGAATTCGATCATAATCATTTAATATCAAATAGAGAACCATCCGTTTACGAAGACCCCTTTACAAGATTTCCGATAAGCATCGAGCTTCAAGGCGTCGTTAATAGCAATCAGGCTGATTTGCACTACAGGTACTATAAAACAATACCCGGAAAGAAAAATTTTCTTGAAAATAATATACAAATCGGACACGGCGAATATGGCGGTATGGGACTGACAAACACTATTTATTATCATTTATTTGCGAGAGTTTCCCCGGGTCTACGACTGGAATACTTAAAAACGGATTCTTCTCATTTCACGGTCCCCCAGGACTCTTTAAGCTATGAATCTCTCACAGCTAATTTCTTCTCGGAACCGTTTATAAAGACTCGAATTCCAGAAAAAAGCACTTTTTATATCGGCTTTCCGATGAATTGGAAATATATTAAAAATGAGTCGTCGGAGTACAAAAGAAAATGGATAGGCTTGACTTTACTGTATAATTATTCAATGTCGGATTATATGGATCTAACTCTGGGGCTACAAAAATCCTGGAGAAATTTAAACGGAGAAAAAAACAGCGAAACAAGAGGAGTTTTCGGATTGGAATTTGGATTTAATCAAACAACATATATTGTATTTCGTCAGGCTATCGAACTGGATTTTCCGCTTCCCGGAGAATTAAAAGAATATAACAACCACACATATTTGATGTTAACTCATTGTTTTTAACCAGAGAGACGCAGAGAACACAAAGAAAAAAATATTTTTTTTGTTACTAATTAACCTATTAACTTAGTTCGTATTGAGAACTACTACTATCGAATTAAGACAAACTTCTCCGGAGAAAAAATCCTATTCCCCGCTTTCATTACAAGAAAATAAACACCTGATGAGAAATCTATCAAATTTATATCTTTTTTAAACCAACCGGCGTTATTGGTCTCCGATTCAAAAGAAATCTTTCTCCCCGTTGCATCGTAAATAAAGAATTCAACACCCATTGCTTCTGGAATACTGTACTTTACTTTTAAAATACTTCCGCTAATCAATGTAGATATATTTAAAGCGTAAAGATCGGGAAAAATATTAAAATTATGGTCGTTGCTGGAATTCTTAACAGTTATCTGATATAGTTCACTCCGATAACCGACACCTGCCGCATAAACATCATAATATCCGCATAACAAAGAATCATCTAATTCATAAAAACCATCGCTATCTGAGGCAATCGTGGTAATAGGTGAAACATCTGAGGTATCGGCACTGGTATTATATATTTTCAGTTCTATTCCGCTTGTTGAATCGGAACCGCAAACCATATAACCTGAAAGCCATCCCCTGTAATGTCTAACGGGAATAATCTTCTGATAAATATTGTAACCAATTTTTCCAAGCGTCACCTCAATTTCTCCGGTTTCTTCAATCACTAAATCATACTCCAATAAATCATCTGAGGTGGAAAAAGAAGTGTCAATACCAGGTCCTCGTAGAAACATTAAAAAAGATGATGAATCCAAGGATCCAATAATCCTACCGGGAAATCCCGGCATCAACCCTCCGTAGATTCCGATAGTATCACAAGAAGCCTGTATATAAGGTGCAGGCAGTTCGAGCGCTCCAAAAACAGGTAGAGTTCTCATATATAATACACTCGAATCAGAAGCATCTTTAACAGAAAGCTGAAGATCCTCTCCGAAAGGAGCATTAACATTTATGACGACTCGGCCTGAATCATCCGTAGTATCACACCCTCCAAAACCGTAACCATCAATTCTGATTTCCAATCCCCCACGAGTTATTATTTCTACTTCCGTTGGGACATCAACCTCAACGGATTCAGGAGAAATTAGAAAATCCGAAACCGATATTGAATCCATGTAGGGTTTATAATTAAGATGGCTAACCGTTATATAAACGCACTCTTCTGACACAAAACTATTTGAATCAAGTAACAATATATAATTGCCCGATGAATTCGTATATCCTGATTCGACGAAAGAACTTCCCTCACCGTAAAACGATACCATAGCATTTTCAACCGGAGTTACCGAATCCTCTTCATAAACAGTTACCTCATAAACCAAAGAATCCCGGAGAATAGCCGAAGGCCTATTAACTTTGAAATTACGAGGAGTATCCGTTCTAAGTTGAATAGAGGGATCGCCAAAAATATGCCATGTTTGAGCCATTTCCACACCAATTTCGGAAGTATCTCCCCCACACTGCTCAATCATATAGCAAAGACCGTTAAAATATACACTTCCGGCAGTATTCGCCTGGTAATGCGCAAGCAAGTTAACAGCACCTTCCTGTCCTATACAGGGAGGAACCCAAGTTTGGTCAATAGTCGGAGCTAATGTTACAATAAACCCTGTAGGATTTTCCAGTGTGCCGGCGGTTAAAGCATCTTCGGAAAAACAAGTTCTGTCGTTAAAATTACCAACCTGGCACCCAACGGTAATCACATGCGGAAGCATTTCATAATTAGTCAGAGCCGTAATATTACTCCTATAAAATCCACCTCCGCTTCCCCAACCTGAAGCATTCCCATGTCCGATATAATTTATAGTAGAAACACCCGCGTTTATTGCATCGGAAATAATAGAAGAAGTACCCCAGGGATCATAACTCGAATCGATAGAAGTATAAGTAAAATATGGAGAAATATCATACAACAAAGTATCTTTCAACCACTCACACCTCTGCTTATCCATAATTGTATCACCATCATCGCTTAGATCACTGGCAACCATAAGACCTCTATTATACCAATCTGCTCCCTCTTCCGGATTCCTTTCGTATTCGATGCTGCGCATCACCTGATTTCTTATATTATTCGTGTCTCCCCCATTTGATGAAAATCGACCTATAAAAAGATCCGGATAATGATCATCTCCGTCCGTATAAGCATAAACGGGATCCGCATCTCTTCCATTAGCCAACCCAACAGTTCCTAAAGGAGGCACAAGCTCATCACCATCTCCAACAAGCAGACAGAAGGTAACGCCTAAACTATCATACTGGTTTTGAATGAAATTTTTTATCGAAGAAGTATCATTACCCACAACTGATAAACTATATAAATCCGCCTGTATTCCCTTTCTTCTTTTCCAGATCAAAAAAGAATCCATCGCTGAAACATACGCCTCAGCACATATAATAATCATTCTGCCGGCATTTTCCTCTATCATATCATATCTCAAACTACTCTCTGAATAATTCAGGAAGAAATCTTTATATACGTCTCTGATTGATAGTGAAATTGGTCTTCTTTCTACCGTCTTTTTAATATTTGATACAGCAATGCCAAAAGATGTAACCTCAACGACTAATTTCTTAAGTATTATAAGTTCCTTACTTTGGGCGTCATAACGTACAGGGTTAACATAAATAGTTACACCTCTTAAGTCCCTCATAATAAAAGGTTTCGAAAGAGTGACTAATTCAGCCGGGAATATATCTCCCGACGAATAAAAATCACTGAAAGTATATGGTATAGAAGAAGGAGAAACATTTCGTAAAATATTTCCCTTGGAAGGCATAACAGGTAAAGCTCCGACTCTTTCTACTTCTTGCTGAATAATCCTCAATTTCATTTTTTTATCATCAGGAACAATTATACTTTTAGCTATTCTGGGAAGCCGAGGATAACCCTTCTTCATATAGTCGACAACACCTGGTATAGAAATCTTTGAATAACCTTGATTATTGATGAAAATCGTATCCAAATAGAAACCGGGAATAGTAAATTCCAATTGTGTGCTTTCATAACTATTTCCAACCGCATTACTCTGAACGTTTCTCGTATTGCTTGATTGAAGACTTACCCAGCTACTAAGGGTTAGAAGAATTATAATCATATCATAATTATAATTGTTTAACTATAATCAGTCAAGCCAAGAAACCGAAATAGACACAAAGCTTATTTGATTTTTATTATTTAACCATTCAACTATTTAACTATTTTACTGAGCCAAAGGCTCTCTCGTGTTCAAGCAGCCATTTCTTTTTAAAAACTCCGCTCGCGTATCCCCCGATTTCACCGGAACTTCTTATTACTCGATGACAGGGAATTATTATACCGATGGGATTAAAATGCACAGCCATACCGACACTTCTTGCTCCACTCGGGTTACCTACTCTTCTCGCAAGTTGCCCATAAGAAACGGTTTCCCCATATGGCACCTTCAATAATTCGCTCCAAACTTTCTTCTGATAGGCAGTACCAGTCGTTATAAGTTTGAGGTCGAACTCTTTGCGTACACCTTCAAAATATTCTTTTAGCTGAACTTCCAGTGAAGAACTTGAACGTATTAACGTAAAACCATCCTTAATGAAATCAGATATTTTCTCGCCATAGTCTTTTTCGATAAAACTAACGAGAAGAACGCCTTCTTTTTTCCAGACAAAAAATAAATCTCCGGCAGGGGTTTTAATTTGGTTCCAGAATAAAATTTTGCTACTTTTTCTTTTTCCCAAGGAAAGTTTTTTTCTGTTCCAAGAGAGACTTAACTCTTCTGATTTCCATCATATTCGTACTTCCCGAAACGGAAACAGGCTCTCCGGCAGACAAAATAACGACATCTTTTTCGTTAACCAATCCCTTTTTATACAAGAACTCTGCCGAATCACACAACATTACATCTACATGTTTATAAAATTTGGCCAAAAAAGGTCTTACACCCCAGATAAGATTCATCTGCCTTTCTACAATTTCTTTATCCGTAAAGGCAAGTATATCGATATCCGGTCTGAATTTCGCGATCTTTTTCGCAGTATATCCGGAAGAAGTATGCGCGATTATAAATTTAGCCGAACTATCTCTCGCAGCCTGCCATACATTCTTTGCAATAATATCGGCTATTTCGCATTTTTCGGATTTTAAAGCTTGCGGTAATCTACCAAGCAGGTAAGTTTCCATTTTCTGAATTGTCTCTGCCATAAATTGAAGGGATTTTACCGGATATTTACCAACCGCGGTTTCCTCGGATAACATAACCGCATCGGCCCCGTCTTCTACAGCATTGGCAACATCTGAAACTTCCGCCCTTGTCGCTCTTGGGTGTTCAGTCATAGACATAAGCATCTGAGTCGCGACTATAACCGGTTTTTCGTTTTCTAAACATTTTCGTATTATAGTCTTCTGCAAAAGAGGAACATCCGAAGCGGGAACTTCGACTCCCAGGTCTCCTCTTGCTATCATAACCGCATCCGAAGCCGCAAGGATTTCATCAAGATTTTTCACTGCTTTTATATGTTCTATTTTGGCAATAATTTGCATATTTGATTTTTCTTTTTTCAAAACGGCCTTTATTTTTTTGATATCTTTTGCGCTTTTAACAAAAGAAGCAGCTACAAAGTCAAAACCCATTTTAGCGCCAAACTTGATGTTTTTCAGGTCTTTTTTAGTCGGAGCAAAAAGACCGATATCTTTCCCGGGTATATTAACGGACTTTTTGGAAGATATCTTTCCTCCGTAAACCACCCTGCATTTGACAGAAAAGCCTACCTTTTTCACTTTAAGTTCCAAACTACCGTCAGACATAAGAATAGTATCGTCTTTTTTTAGATAATCAAATAATTTAGGATAATCTACAGGCAGTTTTTTTTCATCTCCCAGAATATCCTCTCTGACAAGCTCAACTTCGCTTCCTCTTAATAACTCGGTGTTTTCCCTTATTCTTCCGAGTCTGACTTCCGGACCCTGAGTATCCATCATTATTCCAATATGAGGAGCAACTTCCCTTAAATTTTCATAAGTTTTTTTTGCCTGTTCTTGCGTTCTGTGGGAAAAATTAAGTCTGGCAATATTAAGCCCACTTTTTACCATCTTTTTTATTACTTTTTTATCTTCCGACGAAGGACCAATAGTGGCTATTATTTTAGTTTTTCTCATTTTTTATCCTTTTTTATATGATATAAACATATAACACACTTTGTCAAGCTTTTCTTTTAAATAGATTAGTATAATATAATTAAAAAACAGTCCAATAGTAACTTATGTTTTGTGATTTAGTTGAAACAGAAAAATATCTTCATTCGTGTGATTTGTTGTTCCTGATTGTGAGATGGGTTGAGGGTTTTAATAAATAATATTAATTCTGTTGTGTGTAATGGCTTTGTGTGCTTTGTGGTCTTTTTGATTCAAAAAATTTCGTTTGCTATTAATCCTTCCAGTTTCTGCTCTTCTCTAATCTTCTTTATATTATCTCCGTCGTACAAATATTCGGCCGGCAAAAGCCTACCGTTATAATTGGAAGCCATTGTTCTCGTATACGCGCCACAACTATGAATTATTAGCAAATTTCCAACTTTAAGCGAAGGAAGCTCATAAGTTCCGAATTCATCAGAATTTTCACAGATAGGACCGACAACCCGGGATTTTATTTTGTCACCCGTTTCTTCAAAAAGAGGTTCTACATGATGGTACGCATCATATATCGCGGGACGAGGATTATCATTCATACCCGAATCGACTACATAAAGAGGTACTCCTTCTCTCTCTTTTACATCGACAATTCTGGTAATAATAAATCCTGATTCCGCTACTAAAAACCGGCCTAACTCAAGAAATATTTTGACATTGTATTTATTTGAAATCTCTCTGTAAGTTTCACTGAGAGAACCCGCATTAAATCCTTTCTCACCTTCCTTATACGAAATCCCAAATCCTCCACCAAGGTTTACATATTCTATCGATAAACCTTTTTCATTAAAAAACTCTATTGAATCTTCCATTTTTTCGAGAGCTTCCAAATAAGGTTCTGGTGTAAGTAGCTGTGAACCAATATGATAATGCGCGCCAACGAGTTCAATCGTTTTGAAATCTTTTGCTATGTCGTATACCTTATCCAGATCTTGAACCGGAATTCCAAATTTACTCCACGGCGAACCTGTGGAAAGATGAGAATGTGTTTTTGGAAATATTCCCGGATTAATTCTTACAAAAGCCTTAACCTTTTGTTTTGAATCAGTCGCGCAACTATCAAGAAGAACAGCCTGATCGAAAGATTCAAAGTTAAAAAACCTTACGCCTTTATCGATTGCATATTTTATTTCTTCCTTTTTTCTGGCAAGACTATCATATAAAATTTTCTCCGGGGCGATCCCCGCCTGTAGAGCCATAAAAAGCTCTCCGGGAGATACTATCTCTGCTCCGATACTATGTTCTTTTAAGATTTTCAAAATCGAAATAGAAGAATTCGCCTTAACCGCGAAAAAAAGGTCAGTGAATTCCGAAAAACCTTCCTTAAGAATACCAACTTTCTTATCTATTACCCTTCTATCGTAAATATAAAAGGGAGTTTTCATTTTTTCTAAATCATCTATAACTTTCTTAAACATAGCGGTTTAATAATATTACTATCTAAACTTTTGTCAAGCACATAGACTTAATTAATGTGAACACAAAAACCGCAAAGTTTTCATTTTTGTTTTAACTAAAACCTAAAGCCCAGAACCTAAGACCTAACTTAGTTGTTTTGCTTTTCAAATTTTGATATTTTATTTTCTAAGAAAACTAAAATTCAACTTTATGCTTCTTTGTAAAAAACAAAGCGTTTACAGTCAACATTACAAATATCAGGGGGGTTGCGTTATGTAAAGATTTATATAAATTATATCAGAAAACTCTGAACTGCTTATATGACAATAAAAAATAAATATGTAAAGACATACATTTAAAGATGTCAAACAGATGGATATATCCATCGTTTAATTTAAAATATGAGGAAAATTAAAGAAAAATTAAAAGAAAAAATCGGTTTCGCACTTTCGAGCATGGGAGAAAAATTTTCTCTCAAGGGGCTGGATATTATAACAAAAAACAAAACAAATCTTGTAAAAGTTTTTGTAGACAGACCTGGAGGCATTACAATAGATGACTGTGTGGATATATCTAAAAAGTTATCCGTGCATCTCGAAATTCTTGATCTTTTACCCGGACCTTATAGGCTGGAGGTCTCATCTCCCGGAGCTGAAAACAAGGAGGAAAGATGATAAATAAGAGTATAGTTACAATGCTATCAGAATTGGCAGCAGAAAGGGATTTAGGGAAAGAATTTGTCCTCCAAACCCTCAAAGAAAGTTTAATAACAGCAGCCAGGAAAAAATATGGACGAGCTGAAAATCTCGATTGTGAAATATCAGAAGCTTCAGGAAATATAAAACTTTTTTTAGAAAAGATTGTAACAAAGAAGGTTACAGATCCGGATACGGAGATAGCTCTTAAAGAAGCCCGTAGAATAAAACCTACAATAGAAATAGGAGCAACTTTTAAACAAGAAATACCCGTAGATGAATTCGGAAGAAACGCAATAAACATTGTAAAAAATACGTTAATTCAGAGAATTAAAACTAATGAAAAAGAGATGCTTTTTGAAAGATATAAAAATAGACAGGGCGAATTAGTTTCCGGAACAGTTTCGCGAATTTATTCAACAGGAGCATATATAAAAATTGGTGATATAGAAGCTTTCCTTCCAAGAGAAGAACAGATCCCAAATGAACGTCTCAGGAGAGGTTCTCAAATAAAAGCTTTAATTAAGAAAATCTCACCGACTCCGGAAGAAGGCGACGAGGATAGAATTAGAATAAAAGGACCAGTTGTTTATCTATCCAGAATTCAGCCCGAATTTGTTACCCGATTACTTGAATTCGAAATACCAGAAGTACTTCATTCAAAAGTCAATATAAAAGATATAGCAAGGAAATCGGGAGAACGTACAAAAGTTTCGGTTTATTCGCAAAATGAAAAAGTTGATGCGGTAGGTTCTTGCGTTGGACACAAAGGAAGCCGAATCAAATCTATAGTAAGAGAACTCTCCGGAGAAAGAGTCGATGTTGTTCAGTGGAAAGAAGACAAGGCAAAATATGCCGAAAAAGCATTGTCTCCGGTAAAAGTTATTGAATCTAAAGTAATTGGTGAAAACAAAATACTTTGCATAGTTCAGGATGATGAATTAACCGGAGCAATTGGAAAATTAGGAGAAAATGTCTCTTTGGCTTCGGAATTAACTAATGTCAAGATCGACATCAAGGTAAAAAGTGAATACAACAAAGAGAAAGAAGACAAAAAAAGAAGTAAAATAAAATTAGAAGATTTAGATATAAGTGACCACGTTAAAAAAATCCTTAAAAAAGAAGGTATAAAGAACGCTCAGGATATACTATCGAGGAGCGATGAGGAATTAATAGAAATTAAGGGCATAGGAAAAAAGAAATTAGAAGCGATTCATAAATCTATTCATAACCAAATCAATAAGGAGTGACATGCCTAAAAAGAAAGAGCAAACGATAAGAATATACGAGTTGGCAAAAGATTTAGATATTACAAACAATGAATTGATAGGTTTTCTAAAAAAAGAAGGGATCGAAGTCAAATCCGCTCTTTCGACAATAAGTAATGACCAAGCTGATAAAATAAAAGATAAACTTAAAAGCAAAACAACAAAAAAGAAAAAAGTTAAAAAATCTGAAGAAACTAAAAAAACAACGAAAAAGAAAAAAGTAGAAAAAAAGGAATTCAAAAAAGAAGTACAAAAAAAACCTAAAGAAAAGAAAAAAGAAGAAGTACAAGAAAAACCAAAAGCAAAAGAAAAAGAAAAAAAAGAAAAAGATAAAACCATAGAAGTATTTGAAGTAAATTCCATAAAAGAACTCGCAGATTCTATTGATATACCACCAAGCGATATAATAAAAGCATGTCTAAAGCTTGGTCTTCAGGTTACAATAAACCAAAATCTGGATTTTGATGCCACTCATCTTATCGCGGAAGAATTCGGATATAAAGTAAAACTACATGAACCAGAAGAAACTCTGGAAATAAAAAAAGAAACATACAATGTCAAAAAAAAACCACCGGTAGTAACCATCATGGGACATGTAGATCACGGAAAGACAACTTTACTCGATTATATACGAAAAACACGCGTTGCCAGCCATGAATCAGGAGGAATCACTCAAAAAATCGGTGCGTATCATATAAACTATAATAATCATAAAATCACATTTATAGATACACCGGGGCATGAAGCATTTACCTCGATGAGAGCAAGAGGAGCGAATGTTACAGATATTATAGTGCTGGTAGTAGCAGCTAATGACGGAGTGAAAGAGCAAACAATCGAAGCAATAAACCACGCTAAGGCAGCTAACGCACCCATAATTGTGGCTATCAATAAAATAGATCTCCCTGCAGCCAACCCCTCGAAAGTTTTATCAGATTTAGCTGAAAAAGATGTATTGGTCCATGAATATGGCGGAGATGTAATTGCGGTAAATGTTTCCGCTTTAAAAGGCATAGGAGTCGAAGAATTACTGGACGCGATTATTCTACAATCCGAAGACTTAGATCTTAAAGCTCCTTCAGAAGGACTTGGAAGCGGAATAATATTAGAAACTCAACTAAGAAAGGGGATTGGGAACATCGCTACGGTTGTCGTTAAAGAAGGACAAATTAAAGTGGGCGATTCTTTTGTCGCGGGTTCCGCCTCAGGAAAAGTTCGCTTGATTCTCGATGAACATGACAAAAGATTGAAAATTGCAGTAGTATCATCCGCTGTTCAAATATCTCAATTCGATTCTTTGCCCCAAACAGGAGACATATTTAGAGTTGTAGGAGATCAAAAAACAGCAAGAATTATATCTGAAGAAAGACAAGACCGGCATAAGGAAAAAAGAGAAATACCAACTGTCAGTCTTTCAAACCTCTACGAAAAAATAAAAGAAGATAAAAAACAAATTTTAAAAATAGTAATAAAAGGAGCTGATGCTGGTTCGGTCGATGCTCTCGTAAATTCCGTTGAAAATTTACCAAAGAAAAAAGTTGAAATTAAGGTGATTCATTCCGGAGTAGGACCAATAACAGAAAGCGACGTAATGCTTGCCCATGCATCTGAAGCAATAATCATTGGATTTAAAGTAAAAGCATACCCGCAAACAAAAGAAGAAGCAAAAAAACGTGGGGTAGAAATTAAAACATACGACGTTATTTTTGAAATAGCTGAAGATATTAAAAAAGCTATGCTGGGAATACTCAAACCGGAAAAACAAGAAATAAAATGCGGTGAAATCGAGATTAAAAAAGTATTTGAAGGCTCAAACATCGGTAAAATCGCCGGATGTTTTGTCCTTTCCGGTGAAGTTCATAACAATGATATAGCGTATTTAATCAGAAATGGACAAGAGCTCATTAAAACTAAAATTGCTAATCTTAAAAGATTTAATGAAGATACCAAAAATGTATCAGAAGGATACGAATGTGGCATAAGACTTGCAGATTTCAATGATTTTGAAGAAGGAGATATAATAGAAAGTTATGAATTGGTGGAAAAAGAGAAAAAACTTTAAAAGAATATGTTCGTTGGTATTGGGAAAGTCGAAATCTTTCTTCCAGGATTAAGATCTCTAAAATCTAAAAGAAGGATTATAAATAGCATTAAAGATAAGATAAGATCAAAATTCAACGTCGGAGTAAACGAAATTGATTTTCTGGATAAATGGCAGCGTTCAATAATAGGTATTGTAGCTGTTTCTAACGATTCCAAATTTCTACGATCGTCGTTAAATAAGGTTGTAAACCATATAAGAGATAATAGAAACATTAACATTTTAGATTGGAGTATAAAAATAAACAATGACTTTGAGACAGAAAAGAGTCAATTCATATATAATGAAAATAGTTCCTGAAATCATAGACAAAGAGGTGAATGACCCACGAATAGGACTGATCACCTTAACATCCGTCGAAATCAGCCTTGATTTAAAACATGCAACTATCAATTTTACTGTACATGGCGGAGAAAAAGCTGGAAAAGCAAATAGTGAAATTTTAAACCACGCGAGTGGATTTATCCAGCATGAGCTCGCAAGACGTATCAAAATGAAAAATACGCCCAAGTTACACTTCAAATATAGTTCAATAACGCAAAAAATGGAAAGAATAGATGAACTATTAAAAAAGGAAAGTGAGGAAGAAATTTGAAAAGCTGGGAAAAAGCACTCGAAATAATACATAATAATAAAAAATTTTTAATCGTATCACATAAAAACCCAGACGGAGATTCTTTAGGCTCAGAAATAGCAATGGCCCTGGCGCTAAAAAAAATGGATAAACAGACATATATTTTCAATTCAGATCCCCCACCCCAGAGATATTCAAATTTTCCTAAAGCGTCTTTAATTCAAACGGAGAAGAAAAATTTTACAGAAGATGTAACTCTTTTTGTAGACTGTGCCGAAGTAGAACGTATCGGGAAAATCAAAGACTATATTGATTTCTCGAAACCTATCATCAATATCGATCATCATATTGGTAATACAGAATTTGGTACAGTAAACGTTTTAAAACCGGATTATTCTTCGACGGCTGAGATCATTTACAAAATGCTAAAAGATGAAATTGAAATGGATAAAGAAATAGCTACTTACTTGTATATAGGAATACTAACCGACACAGGAGCATTCCGATATCCAAACACAACATCCCATTCCTTAAGAGTGGCATCAGAACTGGTCGCGTATGGAGTAATTGCTTCACAGGTTTCTGAATTTATATGGTTTACAGACCCTGAAGCAAGAATTAAACTTTTAGGTAATGTTTTGCGGGAAATGAATCTTTATGATAAAATAAGTATAATGACAGTAACAAGAGAAATGCTAAAACAATACGGCGCGAAAGAAGAAGACACAGAAGAGTTTATCGATTATGGTCTCGCAATTGATGGTATTGTAACTGCCGCGATAATAAAAGAAAGAAAAAACGGAATATTGAAAATTTCATTACGCTCTAAGAATAACGTACCCGTCCAGGAACTTGCCGCAAAATACGGTGGCGGAGGACATAGAACTGCATCCGGATTCTCAGTCAAAAGAGATATAGATTCTTTCAAGACCGAATTGAAAAAAGAACTGGAAAAATTGATGGCAAAATACCATAACTAAATTTTTATTTTTCTTTTTATTCCCAAAAATTTTGCGGCCTTTCTTATCGATTCGAGGGGTGCAGTTATAAAAACTTCATCTCCCCCATATATCTTACGATTTCCTCTCGGTACACAAAATTCATCTTCCTCTTTTCTAAAAATCCCGTTTATAACACAATCTGAGGGGAATCTATCATCGGAAGCAATCTGGGCAACAGTTTTTTCTGTAATTGTAGATTTTTCAGGAATTTTAATAATAACAATAGCCCCCCTACCACCCCTAAAAGTATAAACAATAGAAACTTCAGGTTCTTCTATTTCGTAAACAAGAGGTGTAGCACTGAGTTCAACAACATCTATAGTATCAGTAGCCCCAGCTCTTTCATAAACAGGTTTGTATGAAGGGTCTCTCATTCTCGCGTATATTCTGGGAACTCCAAAACTATTAGCAATAACTGTAAGTGAAAGATTGTCGGCATCAGAACGCATAGATGCCACCGTCACATCTGCTTTTTCTACACCTGCCTCTTTCAATGTATTTATTTCGGTCGCGCTCCCCTTAATTGCCACTACCCCTAATCTTTCGTAAATATATTCGCAAACTTCCGGTCTTTTTTCTATAACTACTACATCATGTTTAGAAGCACTCAATTTGCCGGCAACATTTCTGCCAAGAAGACCACCACCACCTATAATAACATACATTTATCGCCTCCTATTTCCAAGTGTTTTTGTAAAATAACATAAGAATGGGCAAAATTTCCAATCTTCCCGCTAGCATACCTATTATATAGGTAAATTTTACAACGGGAGAAAGTTTTATCAATTCAGAAGCCGAAATATAACAGGGCCCTATATTCCCAAGAGCTGAAGCCATACCGGAAAAAGATTCCAGAGCTCCATGATGGCTAAAAAACGCCGTTATTAATCCTCCTATTGCTAACAAAAACATCCAGGCTGTAAATAAAGCGGTAACTCTTCTTACCTCGTCAAAATCTACTTTACTTCCATCAACCATAATAAAACGAATTACATTAAGAGGATAAATAATCGATAAAATCTTAAATTTAATCAGCTTAAATAAAATACCTATACGCAAAACTTTCAATCCTCCCGAGGTGGAACCCACACATCCCCCTACAACCATCAAAAAAAGAAAAATCTGTTTTGCGACTCCTCCGTAAATAGGAGCACCAATGTCACGGGTTGCATAACCTGTAGTAGTCATAATCGCGACAACCTGGAAGATCGAAGTCCTAACTAAACCAGGAGAAAAAATTTCACCGGAAGCAAATTGCTTCAAAATAATAATACCGGAAGCCGAGCATATAAAAAGTAAGAATAATTTAATTTCAAAAGAATCCCATAAAGCCTTGATATCTCCCTGAAAAATCCTGTAATGAAAAAGAAAATTCATTCCCGCAAATAACATAAAGATAATTATAGTCCACTCAATAGCATTTGATAAAGAGTAATTCATATAAGAATAATATCCTATGCTTAAATCATGCGTAGAAAAACCTCCACTTGAAAGAGTCGTAAAGGAGTGCGTGATCGCATCAAAGGGGTTTAAACCCTCTATTTTAAGCAAAAATACAAGAACCAAAGTTAATACTCCATATATAATCCACAGTATTCTTATAGTATTAAATAACCCCGGAGTTATTCTTTTGGTTCTAATTTTATGACTTTCGCCCGCAAAAAGTTTTGGAGCGACACCTCCTTCATAAATAATTAATAAAGCGAAACTTAAGATTCCAAGACCTCCAACCCACTGAGTTAAGGCTCTGTAAAAAAGTATCGATCGGCTTTTAGCATCTAAATCTGAGAAAACTGTTATCCCCGTAGTCGTGAAACCCGAAACTGATTCAAAAAAGGAATCGACAAAACCCGATTGAAACCCAATCAGGTACGGCAACGAACCAATTAAAGAAACAATAATCCATGACAAAGCCGCGATTAACATTCCCTGCTTGTGATTAATCCTCTCTACAGGATTTCTACCTTTTAAAATAATACCTAAAACTAAAGAAGTAATAGCCGGAATTAAAAAAGGCTTTAAATTGACAAGATCTCTAAGATATAAATAATCTACAATTAAAGGAATTAAAAAAAGAAAAGAAAAATATATTAAAATTACACCAAGATAACCCCTTACAGGTGTAATCTCAAATAAAAATCGGCCTAATAGTCTTTTCCGTATTTTCATTATATTATACAAGATATGAGTTTCCCTTTTAAATGTCAACGCCCCAACTATTTCAATTTTTTCCATGAAGACACTAAGCCCTACTCTCAACTTTATTGTGTTTATTTAAAACCTTTCTCGTTAAACTTAAAAAAGATAACACATAAAACCAATTATATAAACAATGTTTACTATTCAATAATAGCATAGAAATTAAAAGTAAATAAAATGATTCTGCTCTTTGTGCCTTCGTGTCTTAGTGGCGATTTTTTTGTAAATTTCAGCAAAAAACACACAAAAAATACAAATTTTCAAGTTTTTTTTATAATTCATTAAAATAACCATTTTATCGATTTTGAGAATATATATAAGATTATAAAAAACGTTTTGTGCGTTTTTCTATTATTCACTTCAGGCTACAACCCTTAAATTACATAGCTTTAAGACTTTCGACTTCTTCTGAAGAACGAAAAAAGTTAACAATGCGTTAAAAAAACAGTCAAATGCATAAAAATAACAAAAACTGATTGATATAAAATTTTTTGCTGATTTTCAAAAAAAACCCTTGACATATGAATAAAAATGCTTAAACTCCTTTATAACAATAAAAGGAGGCTATTTAATGAACAAAAAAGAATTAATCGACGCAGTGGCAAAGGATTGTGGGTGCAAAAAATCGGAAGCTAAAGAGATGACTGAAAGTCTTATTGACAACATAGTCAAATCTTTAAAAAAGAAAGACCGTGTCGTTATAGTAGGATTTGGAGTTTTCGATGTAAAGCATAGGAAAGCAAGAATTGCCAGGAACCCTCAAAAACCAAATCAGACAGTTAAGGTACCGGCCCGAAATGTTCCAGTATTCCGCGCAGGAAAAAACCTTAAAGACGCAGTAAAGTAGGTAGTTTAGTAAAAATATTTAAAGATCTGGAAAATCAGATAATCCAGACTCTGAGGGAAAATAGAGGATGGATTGGAAATGACACAGTAGAAATAAATAAGAACCAGATCGTGAGTACAGACTCATTTATAGAGGGAGTACATTTTACTCCCTCTATTTTTTCTCCTTATGATATTGGATACAAAGCTCTTGGGTCGGCACTATCGGATATCGCAGCCTCTGGCGCTAAGCCAACATGGTACTTCCTAAATCTTGGAATAAAGAAAAACCAAACAATTAAAGAAATTAAAGGAATTTTCAAGGGATTACAATACCATGAAAACAAATATTCTATTAAACTGCTTGGAGGAGATACTGCAAGATCGCCGTTTTTGTTTCTAAGCATTACTGTCGGAGGAACAACAAAAAACCCAATTTCCCGTTACCGGGCAAAAAAAGGTGATAAAATATATCTTACGGGTAACATTGGCGGCGCGATTATGGGCTTCATTGCTCTTCAGAAAAAGATAAAATCTACCATAACTAAATACCACTTAACTCCGGAAATAAGATGCGAAGAAGCTTTGAAACTTACCCGAAAATACCGAATAAATTCTATGATAGACATATCAGATGGTTTGCTAATAGATTCTAACCATATAGCGGAAGAAAGCGGTAAAAGGCTCGATATAAACTTTAAAGACATTCCTATTTGTCCCGAGTGTAAAGGGTTTGCCGAAAAATATTCTCTCGATTTAAAAGAAAACGTCTTAACATCGGGAGAAGAATTCGAATTACTCTTCACATCTCCTGATAAAATTAAAGAGGATTTTGTTAATGAAATCGGATATGTTTCAGATGGAAAAGGGGTTTACATCGACGGTAAACGCACTCCCCCACGGGGATATAGTCATTTTTGATAAACGGTTAGACCGTTGGTTCGTCAGACTGTGTGAAAACCGCTCATCAAACGGCATTATATTCTGCTATATTCAATTTCAAAGGGTAAAAAGTCAAAAACTCAAGTTTTTTGGCTATATAACTAAAAACAGAAATAATATCTGCAA
>Ga0315548_1001801_pt1 | contig 17406 bp, 14 predicted proteins | sample SalMarSW160110MG_2_FD_202540 | JGI IMG/M metagenome (GOLD analysis project Ga0315548, IMG submission 202540) | Salt marsh sediment microbial communities from the Plum Island Ecosystem LTER, Massachusetts, United States - Salt Marsh Sediment SW1601-110 ...
TATCCTTCTCGACTACATTACGAAGTTGTTCATGAAATCTTGGGATTAATTTATCAGCCTCAGCTTTCTTAATTTTCCCGTTTGAAACAAGATCCTGAAGTTTATCTATACTGCTCAAAAGAAAACTTCCTGTCAAATAATTGGGATCAATTCCACCAGTAAATTCAATAAACGTTTTTAAATTTTCATCGGTTATATTTTTGAAATTTTCTTTATTTACAAGCCAATTTTTAAATTCAGGAGAATTTTGAATATTTTTTCCTTCTTGAAAGTTTGATTCTTTTTCTGAGTTTGACATTTTTTTAAAATTTTTTAGATGTTTATCTATCTTTGAAAAGGATTTTTCGATTCTTTTCTCCCTTTCTGCTTTTTCCTTTTCTTTATCTTTAATCCATGAACTAAATTCATTATTTGATTCATGGTTAATGGGGTTTTCTTTATTGCCTCCTTCTTCAGGCATAAAATTTTCCTTTGAGTCAATTATAACATAAAAGATTTAAATTTTTATATCAATCTTAATAATTTTGCTCTATTTAAGTTCTTAATTGACTACTTTATATATAGTTGAACTCAATTTTATTCATATTTAGAATAAAAAGAAAGTAAAGACTGCTCATGGAACAACATCCAGTACCACAACACATCGCCTCTTACGAATTTCGCCTGATTGGCGATATGACCTTGAAGCAATTTGCCCAATTGGCGGCTGGGGCTATTATCGGTTTGATTATTTACGCTCTCCCTATGCCTGGAATTTTTAAATGGCCTTTGATTATCTTTTTCGGTTTCTCTGGTTTTGCCTTTGCTTTTTTGCCTTTCAATGAAAGACCTTTAAGCAACTGGGTCCTTTCTTTCTTTAAGGCGATTTTCACTCCAACCCAATTTATTTGGCTGAAAACAACTCAAAGGCCGGAAATCTTCGAGCCGACTGCTTTTAAGACAATTAGTACTAAAGAGGCTCAGTTTAAAAGTGATAAAGAAGGTTTAAAACAATATTTGGCCAGTTTACCTTTTGCTGAAAGTAAAAATCCTTTAGACCAAAAGGAAGAGGGTTTTTTAAAAGAAGTAAGTAATCTTTTTCAAATAGCCCAGCCAGCTGAAGTTAACATCTCTAGCCCAGCGATTACTCCTCGTCAACCTCAGCCGAGTTTTCAATCAAGACCTTTACCCCCCTATCGTCAAAGACCGCAATCAATTAAACCGTCTGTTCGTCCCAGTCAATCAAAGCCTCGACCGGTAGTCTTGCCGCAAAGACCAGGTCGACCCAGAAAAACGGCTGTTGAAGCCAAAATCAATCCGGCCTTACTTATCCCTAGCCCGCCAACCAGAGCTAATATTATTGTTGGTATGATTTTAGATAGTGGAGGGAAAATTGTTGAGGGGGCCATTTTGGAAATCAGAAATGCCCAAGGTCTGCCTGTCAGAGCTTTAAAAACCAACCGTTTGGGTCAATTTTTAATCGTCACTCCCTTGGAAAACGGTCCTTATGAAATTGAAATCGAAAAAGAAGGCTATCATTTTGATATAATTAAAATTGAAGCTAAAGGAGAAATTATTAAACCCATCGAAATAAAAGCTAAAGGTTAACTATGTCTGATCCTGCCAAAATCGCCATCCGTGCCTCAACTCAAGAACACCTTGAAATCGAGGATATTAAAGACGGCATTGTTATCTTAAAAGACGGTTCCTCCTGTTTAGTTTTAGCGACCACCGCCATTAACTTCGGTCTTTTATCAGAAAAAGAGCAAGAAGCCACCATTTATGCCTATGCGGCCTTGCTAAATTCTTTAAATTTTACTATTCAGATCGTTGTTCGCTCAGCTAGAAAAGACATTTCTTCCTATTTAGCTCTCTTAGAAGAAAGAGAAGCTAAAGAAGAAAGAAAGCTTATCAAAGACCAGATTGTTAAATATCGCCAATTTATCCAGGAAACTGTTCAGAAAAATAATGTCTTGGATAAAGATTTTTATGTCATCATTCCCATGAGCTCACTAGAATTAGGCGTGGCTAAAAGTTTCAAAAAAAACATCAGTCGCCAAAAAAGTCTGCCTTTTGATAAAAGCTATATTCTTCAACAAGCTAAAATTAATCTTTACCCCAAACGTGATCATCTTTTACGTCAACTATCACGCTTAGGCCTGAAATCTAATCAGTTGGAAAATCAGGAATTAATCCGTCTTTTTTTCAATGTTTACAATCCTGAATCTTCAACCCAACCAATGGCGGAATCATCTCAATATAAAACACCAGTAGTTAAAGCTGCGATTCTACCTAAAGAGGAAACAAAAACAGAAAGCAAAAAAGAAACAGGGAAAATAGCCAACCAACCTGAAGAATCAACCATTAGAAAACAAATTAATAACCTTGTTAAAAAAAATGAACCTGCCATTTCTTAAAAAACCAGATAAAGATAAAGATAAAGAGCTTAAAACTCAAATAAATGAGCCGACTTCTCAATTGGGTAAGGGCATGGTTTCGGTTCAGGACATCATCGCCCCACCAGCCATTGAAGTTGATTTCGATTATCTTAAAATCGGCAATAAATTCTTCCGGACTCTTTTTATCGCTGGTTACCCCCGCTTTGTCTCTGCCAACTGGCTAGCTCCTTTGATTAATTTTGACCACTCCCTAGAAATTGCCATGTATATCTACCCGATTGAAGGCAAAGGTGTTCTTGATAATCTAAGGCGGAAGATTGCGGAAATGGAAGCCGAAATTCAAACTGATGTTGAAAGAGGCCGCCTTATTGATCCTAGCACCCAAGCTAAGTTGGAAGACGCCCGTAGTTTACAGGAACAATTGGTTAAAGGAGCGGAACGCTTTTTCCAGTTCGGTCTTTATATTTCCATCCCCGCTGACTCCTTAGAAGAATTAAACAAAGTTACCAAAGAAGTCACTTCTACTTTGGGTTCATTATTGATTATTGCCAAACACGCCACCCTGCAGATGGAAGACGGTTTTAAAAGTACGGTGCCAACTTGTATTGACAAACTGATGATTACTCGCAATATGGACACCACTTCTTTGGCCACCACCTTTCCTTTTACTTCTTCGGAATTAACCGCCAACGAGGGAGTTCTTTATGGTATCAACGAACACAATGATTCCTTGATTATTTTCGATCGTTTTAGTTTGGAAAATGCTAACTCGGTTATCTTTGCCAAATCCGGCGCCGGCAAATCATATCTGGTTAAATTAGAGGCTCTACGTTCTTTGATGTTTGGCACGGAAATCATTGTCATTGACCCGGAAGCAGAATATAAAGTTTTGGCCGAAGCCGTAGGTGGAGAATATATCACTTTTGGCTTTCAAAGCCAATCAAAAATCAACCCTTTTGATTTATCAGCTATTTATGAAGAGGGAGAAAATGAGCTCGGTTTAAAAATTCTTTCGCTACATTCTCTTTTTAAAGTCATCATGGGCCAGCTTTCTTCAACAGAAGAAGCGATTTTAGACCGAGCTTTGGTTCTAACTTATAAAATGAAGGGGATTACCAATGACCCAGCTACACAAAAGAAAGAAGCTCCTTTAATGGAAGACCTTTATAAAACCTTAATCGGTATGGAAGAAGCTCAAGCCAAGGGTCTGGCGGAGAGAATTGAAAAATTTGTTAAAGGTTCCTTTGTTGGTATTTTTGATCAACATTCCAATGTTAATATTAAAAATCCCTTTACGGTTTTCTCAACCAAAGAATTAGAAGAAAGCTTGCGGCCAATTGCGATGTTTATTATCCTTGATTATATTTGGACCAAGATTAAAAAAGACATGAAGCAAAGAATCTTGGTTGTTGATGAAGCCTGGTATCTGATGAAATATCCAGATTCAGCTAACTTTCTTTATTCAATCGCCAAAAGGGCCAGAAAATATTATTTAGGTTTGACGACCATTACCCAAGACGTGGAAGATTTTCTCACTGGGGATTACGGCAAGGCGATTCTGACCAACTCTTCAATTCAAGTTCTGATGAAACAATCACCGGCCGCCATTGATAAAGTTGCCCAGGTTTTCTATCTTTCTGAAGGAGAAAAACAGCTTTTGCTTTCATCCAATATTGGCGAGGGTATCTTTTTTGCCGGCCCAAATCATGTCGCCATTCGTGTTGTCGCTTCACCCGACGAGCACCAATTAATTACTACCCGCCCAGAGGAATTGATAGAAATTCAGAAAAGAAAAGAAGAGATGATTCAAAAAGCTAAACAAGCAGTCCCGCCAAATGAGCCGAAACCGACTATATGATTCAAGAACAAAGACAGAACTACGAAAAAATCTATAAGCTAGTTATTGATCTCCAAAAAAAACATTGGCCTTATGAGGGGGAAAAAGATAAAAGCCAAGCTTTAAATCAGGTTATTAACTTCGCTCAAATTCTCGGTATTACCATTGAACCCACTGATCCAAATTTTCTACCAACAGTAGCTAAAAAAATCTTAGAAGAGCTTATTAAACCTTTAGAGCAAGAGGCTCCAAGTATTCCCCCTGATTTGGAAGGTTTTGTAAAGGCCATGGATGAAGCCAGAATTAGAGAGGAAGCTCGAAGAGAAAATTTAATGACTGAAGGGCCCCGAAAAACTTATAATTACTTCCTCAATCTTAACAAAAAAATTATTACTCAAAATTATCCCCAATTAAGCGAGGGGGCTGTTAATAAAGTTTCCCGAGAAATTACCGAAGACATCATTAATAGGATCCCTGCCGTTGCCAGACCAGATTTATTAAAAGCAACAAGTGAAGATTATCAACAAGCAATCGATAAAAATCTTATTGCTGAAAAACTAAAAAATGCTGGGCTTGAACCAAAAGAAAATATCAGCCAAGAACTCTTAAAAAATCCTAATGTCGTTAGAGTTGTTAAAGAAATTGCAGCTGAGCCAGAAATTATCAAACCTGTTAAGGAAGAAGCTCTTAAATTAGAAAAACCGTCAGATAAAATTCCCCCCTTGCCAAAAGAAATTTTGGATCAAATTAATCAACCTCAAGAAGCTTTGACTTTTACAACCGCTTACCTTCTACATCCTAAAGTAGCCGCTGCTTCTCTTAAAAAATTAGTTTCGGCTCCTCAAGCGGCACTAATTAAAAATGCCATTGAAAATGCCTCTTTAGATTGGCAAGGGGACAAAAAATGGCCAATCGTCAAAGAAATTACCAACAATCGTATTTTTACTGAAGACGTTCAAGCTACTATCAACTTTCTCAAAGAAAAAGGGCTACCTGAAAACCATCCTTTAATCCAGAAATTACAAGATAAACTTTTTTATTTTCAAGCTGTTCAAATAAATCCCAAAACTGGCAAAGATTTTCCGTGGGTTACCGTTCTCAAGCGAAATTCTTATCTCGATGAGCTTTTAGGCAGAAAAAGAGTTCCTGATGACTATCTAGGCTACCTACCATGCGTCGCTAACGAAACTATTTGGAGGCAAAAAGGTAGTTACGGTTACTATCTTCAACAAGGTTTAGATAAATTCCGCTTTATTTCCAACACCTCGCAAAGATTTATATCCTTCATTACCAGGGGGAAATATAAATCGGTTGGCATCTTCATTCGGAAAGCTGTTTATCAAAAAGCTATTAAGCCAATTTTAATTAAATTAGGTAAAACCGCCGCTGGTAAAGCTATTAAGGAAGGAACTAAGAAAGTTTCAACTTGGCTGGCGGTCAAACTAGGAATTCAGTTGGGAACAAAAGCAGCCGCCGCCGCGGCCGCTCCAGAAACTGCAGGTATTAGTCTTCTTATCAGCTTCGCCATTGATGCAGCAATGTTTTTGGTTAACATGATTCGTAAGGGTTTCTCTCTTATAAGAAGAGGATGGCATCAACTCTCTGAAGACCCTGAAAAAGCCACTGTTTCTCTTATCCTTGGTGGAACCCTTTTAATTATTCCTGCCCTTATCTCCGTTGGCCCCATTCTTATCCCTATTTTAACAATTATTGGAGCCCCCTTAGCTATTGCCGGAGGGGTATCGCTTTTAGCCGTGGGCTTTAAGGCTGCTTCTGTAGGCTCTGCGGCCACAACCTTGTCTGTTCAAACAGCCGCCACTACAGCGACCATCGGCGGTAATGTCGTCTTGGGCTCGGTTGTTGGCGTAGGAGTTGGCGCTTTAATTATCACCCAAATTACTGCTTCAGCTTTTCTTATCCCGGAATCAGAACAATTTGCTGGTTCACCATATATCCAATTAAGTAAAACAGGTGATTTTATTGGTAATGAAGAAACAGGAATCGGAGAAATCATTTACCAAATTAACGTTGGGGCTCAAGATGAAGCCTTAACCGAGGTTAAAATTAGTGATCAGCTTTCCACACGCTGTCTTAATGACCAACTTAAAATTAATTCTGAACCCCTTGAATCACCACCAGAAATAATTAACAGCGGGGATTCTTGGGAAACTAGCTATAATGTTAAAACTGAAGGAAGTTTTAAAGACTGTTTGATTATCAACAAGATCACCGTTTTGGCTAAGGTTGAAAGTCAACCGGACGAGGTCCAGGAGAAATCAAGCACCTATGTGATACAAATCGGCAATCCACCTGATGATTGTCCTTATGGTTGGCCAACAAGTGGGGTAATAACTTCCTTGCCTGGTGAACCAAGAGTTGGACATACACACGCAGGAATAGATATTGCCAATGTTAAAGGAACTCCTATTTATAGTACTCATGGGGGATCTGCTTCTTATGGAGAAGGAGGAGCAAAAGGTAAATATGTAGAAATCGTTGGTTCATGTAATGGCCAAGTTTTCCAAACTGTTTATTATCACCTCTCGGCAATAAAAATTAACTCTGTTGATATTTCTAGTTGTAGCGAGATAGGTTTAATGGGGAATACTGGAAATTCATATGGGCCTAATGGCGGTTACCATTTACATTATGAAATTAGGCAATTAGGGAGTGATTGGTGGACAAGCGAAGAATATTTACCCAGACCCCAAAAAGGGGATCAAGTAACAAATTCATGTTTTTAACATATTCTTAAAATGAAAAAGTTTCTAAAACACTATTGGTTAATTATCTTCTTGGCTTTTCTGGCCAGCTTAATCATTAGTATTTTTCTCATTCAAAAAAGAATCGAAGAAGAACCTTTAAAGCGAGAAGACTTATTGTTAATTCCTTATCCGAAATTTAAGGAGTATCAATTAACCACCCCTCTTGCCTTCAACAATTTATCTAAAAACCTTAATGAACTGCCCCAAGAAGGTTTAGTTTATGAAATTGAAAATCCTTCTTTTCCAGAACAAAAGGCAATTGAAATTGCTCAAAAATTCAATTTTAAAGACAATCCTCAATTTAGAGATTTTAATAATAAAATTTATTATGAATGGGATGACTTAGGGAAAAATTTAAGCATTAATTTAACCGATGGAGAATTTAATTTTACTAATAAAAACCCAAATTTGCAAACCCTCTCAATCACCCTTCCTGATATTAATCAGATTGAATCACTTGTAAAATCAATTTTAGAGGAGAAGGGACTCTTGCCTACGGGAGAATTCAGTTTAATTATTAAAGACAAATCTTATCTTCAATTATTCGACTACGAGTATGGAACAACTAATAATCCCCAAGAGGCCTTTGCTATCCAAGTTGAGCTTCAGTATGAATTAAAAAAAATTAAGTTTTTAGAAAATGGCATTATTATTTTAATTGGCGACAAGAGTGAAATTTTAAAATTAGATTACCAATCAATATTTAAAAAAGCCAAAACCTTAGATTCTTACCCATTAAAAAACAGAGAAGAGATTATTAAAAATTTAAATTCTTTAAATTCAATTAATTATTTTAAAATTATCAATGATTATGAACTTACAGCAGAACCTCAAAATATTAACAAAGTTGATTTAAATAAAATCGAGCTCATTTATTTAAAAACAGAACTACCTCAATCTTATCTTCAGCCTGTCTTTTTTATTAGTGGTCAGGCGGTTTTAAATGATGACCGAGTAGCTGAAATTGGAATTTACCTTCCGGCTATTAAAGATGACTATCTTCTGAAATAATTGAGGTTATTATTCCTGAATTCGAATCGGCATGATGATATGAAGAAAAGATTTATCATCAGCTGGTGAGAAAACCCCAGGGCTTAAAGCATCATTCATCTGAAAATTAATTAAATCAGATTTAATTGAATTAAGAAAATCGATTAAGTAACGGGCATTAAAAGCGATTTCCCCACCATTCCCCTCGGTTTTAACTTCTAAAGTAATTTTGTTTTCTCCTAATTGGGGACTATTAGAACTAATTTCTAATTTATTATTTTTAACTACAAATTTGATAATATTAGCGGCTTCTCTGGCAAAAATTGAAGCGGTTCTCACTGCCTGAAGTAAATTTTCTGTTTCCATGGTTAATTGCGTCTTCCCTTTATTGGGAATAATTTTTTCAAATTCAGGAAATTTACCTTCAATTAAACGGGAAATAATCTCCACATTAGGGGTAGAAAAGATAATTTGATTGTTTTTAGAGGTAATGGTTAAACCCAATTCTGATAATTCCTTTTCTCCTTCAGTTAAAATTTTACTCACCTCATTTAAAGCCCTGGCAGGAATTAACAATTCTTCTTTAAATTTAGCTAATTTTTCAAGTCCTCTTAATTGTTTAATTTCTTTAACACTTAGGCGATAACCATCAGTGGCCACTAAAAATAAACTTCCTTTTTTTATTCTTAAAAGAACCCCGGTTAAAACCGGCCTACCTTCATCTTGAGTGGCGGCAAAGGTAACCTGGTTAATCACTAAAGGTAATTCTTTAATTCCTAATAGAATCTCCGGTTTTTTTTCTAAACTAGGGATTAAAGGAAACTCACTTGTGGGTGAAGTTAAAAAACTCGCTTGATAACCCTCACAATCAACTTTTAAAGAATTATCAACTAACTCAAAATTAACTTTTTGAGCTGGTAAAGAAGAAATATATTCAGTTAAAACTTTGGCGGGAAGACAAATTTCACCTTCTTTTTCAACTTTAGCTCCTAGCCAAAAATTAATACCAGTTTCCAGGTTGGTGGCGGCTAATTTTAACCTTCCTTGATCTGTTTTTATTAAAATATTATTTAAAATTGGCAATTGGGTTTTAGAGGTAATAAAACGACTAACAATATTTAAACCTTTAGTTAAATTTTCTTGAAGAATTGAAACTTTCATATTTATCCTATTCTATTTTAATTCATTTCTCCTTTTTTCTCAATGACTCTTAGTAATTTTTAAATTTATGTCGTAATATCGTTTATATTAATTAGTAGTATTAGTAGTCTTGTGGATAAGTGTATTTCCTTTCCTTTTTATAAACGATTTTTGGGTTTTATTTCTGTTTAAAAACTTGTTGATAATTTAAATTTAATTGTGGATAAGTGTAAAACCATAAAAACTTATCCATAAAGTTTTTTTCTTATCCCCACGATGTTAACGCGTAAATCCTCAGAGGTAGGCAGGAGCTGGGTGATTTTTTCCACACCATACATGACGGTGGTATGATCACGGTCGCCTAATAAGCGGCCAATATCCATTAAGGAAGTTTTTAAATCATTTCTTAAAAGATACATCACGATTTGGCGAGCTAAGGCAATTTTTTTATCTCTTTTGGGTCCAGTGATTTCAGCCAGACGTAAATCAAAAAAATTAGCCACTGCACTTAGAATTTCCTTAGGTTTAACTAGTTTTTGTGGGGCAATCATATCATTCGTTTGTCCAAGGATGGCTTTGACTAATTCTGGGGTTAAAGGTTCTTTTTTGGTTTCAACTTCAGTCATGAGACGAATGAGAAAACCTTCTAATTTACGAGTTGAGATAATATTACTGGCAATTAATTGAGCGATATCCATCGGCAGTTTAATCTTTTTCTGTTGGGCTTTAATTAACAAAATGGCTGTTCTTAATTCGAAGTCCGGCGGTTGAATATCAATAATTAAGCCACCTTCAAAACGTGAACGTAAACGATCTTCAAGTTTACTAATTTCTTCTGGTCGCCGGTCTGAGGTAAGGACAATTTGTCCACCGACTCGCCAAATGGCGTTAAAGGTATGGAAGAACTCTTCTTGAACAGCTGTCTTTCCAGCAATGAATTGAATATCATCCACCATTAAGAGACGAGCTGAACGATATTTTTCTTTAAATTCCTTAGTAGTTTTTTCGCGGATGGCGTTAACAATTTCATTAGTGAATTCTTCACCCATACAATAAATAATTTTCGCCCGACGGTTTTTCCTTAAGACGGCATTGGCAATAGCCTGCATTAAATGGGTTTTGCCGACTCCTACCCCGCCATATAAGAATAAAGGGTTGTAGGCTTTAGCCGGCGATTGAGCGACGGCCATCGCTGCGGCATGGGCCATTTGGTTGGTAGGAGAAACAGCGAAGGTTTCAAAATTAAAATCAGACCGCAAGCCAACTTTTTTAAGAATTTCCCGAAAATCTACATCTTCTGCCTTTTTAGAAATTTCAAAAAGAGTTCCCTTTTTTAAAGAACTAATTTTTTCTTTCAAAAAAGGATTTTCTTTAACCATAAAGACCAAATCATTTTTTTTCTTAGTTATTTGGTCTAGAGCATTTTTGATGAGACTATAGTAACGATTTTCAATAGTGTTACTGATAAAACTGGAGGGACAACCAATCTCAATAATCTGGCGTTGGGAATCAATCTTCTTAATACTGGCGATAAAGGTTCGCGAAAACCATGTCGCAAAGTTAGCTGAAGAAAGCGACAATTTTAAATTTTCCAAAACAGTAAGCCAAACTTTTTCTTTATCCATGATAAATTAAAGTGGGACAGGGGAACATTTTTATTTAACAGAGTTATCCACAATTTGTCAATAATGATTTTCCTCTTGTTTTTTAAAGAAGAAACGATTATTCTGTTTTTATGCCTAAAAGAACTTATCAACCCAAAAAAATTAAAAGAGCTCGGAAACATGGTTTTCGTTGTCGAATGAAAAACCACGATGGTCGGAAAATCCTTAAGAGAAGAAGACAAAAAGGGAGAAAGAAAATTTCCTTTTGATTAATTTATTTTTGATTTCTAATTAATTTTATGCTTCCTAAAGCTTATCGTTTACCTCTTAAAACAGAATTAAAGCGCTTAAAGAAGAATGGTCATCTTTGGCAAGGTAAATTTTTTGGGTTGCTTTTATTAAAATCTGATTCTAATAAAGACGTCTCTCGTTTCGGCGTCATTGTTTCCAATAAAATTGATAAGAGAGCGGTTAAAAGAAATAAAATCCGGCGTTTAATCTATGAAGCACTTTGGTCTCTATATCCACAAATTAGAAAAGGAGCCGAAGGTGTTTTTCTGGTTAAAAAAGCCATTAGTCAAGCGACGCTCCTAGAAATTAAGAGGGAAATCGAGAGCCTTTTTAAAAGAACCAAATTATTTTAATGAAATCTTTATTTTTAAAACTATTTCTAAAACTAATTCATTTTTACCAAAGAAAGACACCTTTTTTATCAACCTGGCATGCTTCTTGTCGTTTCCAGCCGACTTGTTCAGAATATACTTATCAAGCTATCAGTCGTTATGGTATAATGCGAGGCAGCTGGTTAGGTTTTAAGAGAATCTGTTGTTGTCATCCCTGGTCAAAAGGTGGCTATCAACCCTTACCATCACTAAAAAAATAAAAATGTTACAGCTCTGGAATTTATTACTCTATCAACCTTTTGTTAATGCCCTTATTTTTCTTTACCAGATTTTATTTCATAATCTTGGTTGGGCGATTATTGTTTTAACGATGGTTATCCGCGGGTTTTTAATCCCTCTGACTTTGCCCTCGATGCGAGCGGCTCAGAAAATGAAAGAACTGGCTCCGGAAATCGCTAAGCTTAAAAAGAAATATGGCCATGATCGGCAAGGATTGGCCAAAGCGCAGATGGAGCTTTATCGTCAACATGGAGCTAATCCCACCGCTGGCTGTTTACCGCAGATTATTCAATTAATTATTTTGATTGCTCTTTATAGAGTTTTTCTTAATGTTTTAAGACCTAATGGTGATGTCATTGGAAATTTGAATCAACTTTTATATCCTGCTTTAAAACTTTCTGAGGGGGTAATAATTAATACTCAATTTTTCTGGCTAAATTTAGCGACTCGTGATGTCTTCTTTTTACCAGGCTTGACCTTTCCTCTACCTGGTTTGTTTTTGTTAGCGGCCGCTTTTATCCAGTTTTTATCTTCTAAAATGATGCAGCCAGTTGTGGCTCAAGCCCAGCAAGAAGCCGCCAAGACTAAAGGTAAAACTGATGATTTAGCCACCAGCATGCAGTCGCAGATGCTTTACCTGTTTCCCTTAATGACTATTTTCATTGGCTATTCTTTCCCCTCAGGCCTGATTCTTTATTGGCTTGTTTTCTCTTTGTTTACCGCCATCCAACAATATTTTGTGGCTGGTTGGGGAGGTTTAACACCATGGATCAACAAAGTAAAGATTTGGAAAAAATAACCAAGGATTTATTTAGTTATTTGGAAGTTCCAGCAGACTTTCAAATCAAGAAGGAAGAAGATTTAGTTGTTATTCACCTTAAAAGTGATGAGCCTGGGGTTCTGATTGGTTATCACGGTCAAGCTTTGGATGCCCTCCAACAGATGATAACCTTAATGGCCTTTAGAAAATTTGGCCAATGGGTGAGAATTTTGGTTGATGTTGAGGATTATCGGGAAAAAAGAAAAGAAGCTTTGGAAAGAATGGCTCAAAGTGCCGCCCAAAAAGTTAAACTTTCCGGGCAAAACGAAACTTTCCCGCCAATGTCTTCTTTTGAACGAAGAATTATTCATTTGGCCCTTGCCGACCAGCCAGAGGTAGAAACTATTTCCGAAGGTCAAGGTAATCAAAGAAGTGTTGTTATTAAGCCTGCCTTACCAAATCAAGACAAGCCAAAAGTTTAAAATCTGCCTCCAGCTTTATCTATGAAACTTCATCAGAAAGTTTTTTGGCTATTAATTTTTCTTTTGCCCGTTCAGCTTGGGCGTCACTTTTGGCCCGATTTTAGTTTTGTTTTGGGTTTAAAAATTGACTATTTAGCCCCAACGGTTTATCTAACCGACCTTTTAGTTTTGTTTATTTTAGTTTTATGGGGATGGGAGCAAAGATGCCAATTTTCAATTAAGACATTGATTGGTTGGTTAAAGAGGAATTGGTGGTTGATGGCGGTTTTGGCTTATTTGATTCTTAATGCCTTTTTAGCCTTAAATCAAGGGGCGGCTTTTTATAAGTTGATTAAAATTATTGAATTTAGTTTACTTGGTTATTATCTGGCCAAAAACCACTGTTCATTATCCCATCTTTATTTATCCTTATTAATGGCCGTGGTTTATTCATCCTTAATCGCCTTGTTTCAATTTTTTAAACAAGGTTCTTTAAACGGCGTTTTTTGGTGGTTAGGGGAAAGAACTTTTGATTTAAATACCCCAGCTATTGCCAAGGCGATTGTTAATGGCCATTTACTTTTGCGTTCTTATGCGACTTTTTCTCATCCTAATGCTTTGGCTGGATTTCTGCTGGTGGCTTTGATTTTAACCTTGCCTTTAATTAAAAAGCTTAAACTTTGGGGTTTACTTTATGGTTTTTTAGTTAGTCTGGCGATTGTTTTTTCTTTTTCTCGTTCAGTTTGGTTGATAGGCCTTTTGTTTTTATTTGTCTTGATTATTAAAAAGATAAAAGAAAACAAACCTGCTTCTTTTAAAATAAGGGTTTTAATTTTTAGCCTCATCCCCCTCTTTTTTGCTTTATCTTTTTACTTATTTAGCCTAACTTCTCATTTCTCAACCAACGAGGCTTTTTTTCAAAGAACTCAGTTGATGAAAGCCTCTTTTTTAATGATCAAAGACTATCCTTTATCTGGGGTTGGTCTTAACAATTTTATTGTTCATTTGCCGAATTATTGGTCGCTGACCGGTTTTACCTACTGGTTGCAGCCGGTTCATAATCTTTATCTTTTAATACTTTCAGAAACAGGCTGGTTAGGCTTGTTAATTTGGCTTTGGTTTTTGTTTTTAACTGCTCAAAGGCTTTTTCTAAAAAAAAGCCATCAAGAAATTTTATTAGCTGGTTTGAGCGTGATTCTTCTTTTAGGTCTTTTTGACCATTACTGGTTAACCCTCCAGCAAAATCAATTACTCTTGACGATTCTTTTAGGTTTGTCTTGGTCTTCTCAAAGTTAAGGGCTTAGTTTATTATTAAATTAATGCATCTTTCACAAAAAGTTGCTTTTAATACCATTGCCCAGATTTTGGCCAAAATAATTACCGTTGCTTTTGGTTTGGCCTTAATGATTCTTTTAACTTCTCATTTGGGTCGAGACGGTTATGGTGACTATATGTATATTTTGACTTTGGTGGTCATTTTTGGCTCTTTTACTGACTGGGGAACGGCGACGATTGGCGTTCGCGAGGCGGCCAAGAACCCCAAAAAACAAGATGAAATTTTACTCAATGTCTTTTTTATCCGTTTGTTTCTAGTTTGTTTAGGGGCTCTTTTGATGATTGCCGCCGGCTATTTTTTACCTCTAAAAACAGCTCATCCTCTGTTGGTTCGCCAGGGGATTTTTATTGGCTCTTTGATTTTGATGATTTTTGCCCTCAAGGCTTCTTTTGGTTTAATTTTTCAAACCAAACTGCAAATGCAGAAATTGGCTATGGCCGATATTCTGGCCAGTGGTTTAGTTCTTTTACTTTCCTGGTTTTTTCTAAAATGGCAGTTTGGTTTAACATCTTTAATATTAGCTGTTTTATTAGCCAATATCGTCGCTGTTATCGTGGCGGGCTTTTTAGCTTTAAGGATAATTAATTTTAAATGGCACTTTAATCCGGTATTTCTTAAAAAATTTTTACTTGAATCATTGCCGATGGGAGCCATTTTATTGATGTTTACTGTTGATAACAAAATTGACACCGTTATGCTGGGTTCCTTGAAAGGCAGTGGTGCCGTTGGTGTTTATGCTGTTTCTTATCGAATTTATGATGTTTTGATTTTGGGAGCGGCCTATTTAATGAACTCTTTATTACCAGTTATTTCTCGTTATGCTCGTCAACAAGGACAGGTTAAATTAAGAATCATTTACCAAAAATCTTTTGATGTTTTATTTTTAATGGCTATCGTTGTTTTAATTTTAAGTTTTGTCTTTGCTCCTTTTATTGTTAAATTTTTAACCCAAAATAATTTTAGTCAATTTGCTGATTCGGTTTTAGTTTTGAAAATTTTGTCATTGGCGATTTTCTTTTCCTACTTTAACCATTTAACTGGTTACACCATTGTTGGTTTAGGCAAACAGCGTTCTTATTTTTCCGTAGCCTTTTTTGCTTTAGGCTTTAATGTCCTTGCCAATTTGATAATTATTCCTCGTTTGAGTTATTACGGAGCAGCTTTAGTGACGGTTTTAACCGAAGGTTTGGTTTTGGTGATTACCATGTTTTTTATTGCTCGTTTTTTAAAGATAACTCCTTCACTTTTTACTTTTCCGAAAACTTTATTTCAATTAATTAAAAATAAAGGTAAAATTTTTTAAAGATGAATAGGAGTAAGACTTTAGATATTTTTACTGACGGGGGTGCTCGTGGTAATCCAGGTCCAGCCGCTGTCGGCATCGTCGTTAATAATCAGAATGGCCAAAGACTGACCGCTTTTGGCCACTTTATCGGGCCAGCAACTAACAATGTGGCTGAATACCAGGCGGTAATTACAGCCTTAGATTGGTTAGTAAAACAGCCGTCATTGATTTCAAACTATCAACAGATAAATTTTTATTTAGATTCAAACCTAGTTGTCAATCAGCTAAATGGAAAATTTAAAATTAAGAATTTAAATTTAAAAAATTTGATTATTAAAATCAAAGCTTTGGAGAAAAAAATTTCCCGAAAAATTACTTACCAATTTATTCCGCGGACCAAAAATTATCAAGCCGATTTTTTAGTCAATCAAACTCTTGATAAGCAAAGTTAACGATGTTTTTCTTTTAAAGAAATTTTAAATTTTGTTTTTCACATTATTGCTTAGAGAATGACCGAATTAAATTTTCACAAAATTAATGAGACCCAAGAAAAACCAATTGTTTTAATTATTGGCGAGGATGAGTTAATTAATAATTTCCTGAGTAAAAGTTTATTGTTGTCTAATTGTCAGGTCTTATTTTTCAATCAATCTTTAGATAAAGAAATTCTTAAGAAAGCTAATTATGTTTTTTGTTTTAGCCAAGATTTTTCTCTAATCAAAGAAATTTTGAATTTAATTTCTCCCCAGGCTAAATTTCTCTTTGCCATTGAGTCATCTTCGGAAAAAGATATTTTAGAAAATAAAGTTCGACAATTGATTTCAGGACAAAAAATTAATTCTCGCATCGTCCGTTATCCTTTTATTTATGGACCGGGAATGAAAAGAGAAAGATTTCAGAGATTAAAAGAATTAGATTCTTTATTAAAAGAGGAGGCTCTTTTTATTTCTGATTTTATTTATGGTTTGCTAAAGGCCATGTTTGGCGGCCGAACCAACGGAGAATCTTTTGTTTTAATTAAAGAGAATAAAAATCTTGGTTGGCAGGCTAAAATCAATTTTAAAGAAGGCCTTTCAGAAACAGGCGAAACAATTAAAAAGAAGAAAAAAAATTTTTCATTGCCCAAAATTAAAAAGCCTATCTTTTATCTGCTGATTGTTTTACTTATCTTGGCTGTTACTTTTCCGGTTACCTCTTTAGCCCTTTGGGGCTGGTTGGGAAGGCAAAGTTTGAGACAAACAAAGACATTGGTTTCACAAGGCAATCTCTTAAAAGCTCAGCAAAAATCTCTTTTAGCTAGGAATTTTTTTCAAAAAGGTCAAGCTCAGGTTGAACAAATTGACTTTCTTTTAGATTTCTTTAGTCAGGGAAAAACTGAGCGACTCAACCAATTGTTTGATTTGGGAGAAACAACAGCCGAAGGTTTTTATTATTTTCTTCGAGCTGGCGTTAAAACCCAAAATCTTTTCCGAGCTGTTTTCCAAAAAGAAACAATTGCTTTTAATGGTTTAATTGAAGAAATCAAAACTGACCTTGATTGGAGCTTTGGTCAGCTTTCTTTAGCTGAAAGTCAGTTTGTTCAGGGGCCTGAGTCTGAACAGATAAGCGAGGCGCGGGATTTAATTCTCCAGGCGCGTCAGGGAGTAACTCTTTTGCCGGAACTAATTGGTTTGAAAGAAAAACAGACTTACCTTGTCCTTTTTCAAAACAACAGTGAATTAAGACCAACCGGCGGTTTTATTGGTTCTTATGGCCTTTTAACTTTTGAGGAAGGTCAACTGATTGATTTTGAGGTCAAGAATGTTTATACGGCTGATGGACAACTTAAAGGGCATGTTGAACCGCCAAGTGACTTAAAGAAATATTTGGGTGAGGCTGGTTGGTATTTGCGTGATGCCAATTGGGATCCGGATTTTCCGGCCTCGGCTGCCAGAGCTGCCTGGTTTTT
>Ga0315548_1001803_pt1 | contig 17394 bp, 16 predicted proteins | sample SalMarSW160110MG_2_FD_202540 | JGI IMG/M metagenome (GOLD analysis project Ga0315548, IMG submission 202540) | Salt marsh sediment microbial communities from the Plum Island Ecosystem LTER, Massachusetts, United States - Salt Marsh Sediment SW1601-110 ...
AGCGGCGGGTTTTGGAAGGCAGCATTCAGGGCTTGCAACGCCATCGAATCGGCAGGATAGGGCAGCACGGCGAAAGCCAGCTCGTGGCGTACTTTGCGCTCACAGCGCGCATCCGGCACATAAAAAAGGGTCCGGCATCGCCAACTCGGAACTCCAGATCGGCGCGGGTTAGCCACTCGATCGAACGCCGCAAAGTCAGGGAAAGAGTCCCTGCCTCAGCCCGGTAGGCATGCAGGCCGCGGGCGAAAACCACTGACGTGCTCTGCTGGTCTGAAATTGCCACCAGTTCGTGGAAGGGAAAGGTGCGCACCTCGCCAAGCTCCCGTTGGCCGAGCAGGATGCTGGACAGCTCCGGTGAAGGTTTGCGAGGCAGCAGATCGGCATCGACTTCGGGGCGCTGCACCAGGTCGAAGGGCATTCCGACCCAGACCTCACCCTGGCGGGCTGTTTCAAAGCGCATTTCGACGCCCAGATCAGCGCCGCTCGAATCCAGGTCAATTTGCCAGCGCAGCAGTGGAGAAGGGTCAAGAATCAAGCGGATACGGGCAGAAACCCAGGCATCCTGCCCACGCCAGGCACATTCAAATTCCAGGATGGCATGGCGGGCGCTACTTTCTATGATCCGCGGCGGGTTTACCGGGAGCATGACACCCAGAAGGTCGCCGCGCTCATCAGAATAGGTATCACCATTTTCTGCATAAACCCGCAGCTCGCCCAGAACCGCATCGCCTATGCGCAGCATGCCATCTGTCTGCAGGAGAGCTTCATAATATTCGTTGTTCCAGGCAAAGTCAGCAGAAATTTCTGGCTCACGAGGCAGCGCATCGATGGGAATCTTTTCCGCCACTGGCCAGATGCCCATTCCGCTGGTTTGCAATCGAAACAAGCTGCCATCCACAGCCAACCAGCTCTCGCCCGCAAACGGACTGGTGCTGATCGCATACTCGCCTGGTGAAAAGTCCTGCAAGAGGCGCGCCAGGGAAGGTGGCACCGTACTTTCCGGAGTTCAATTCTCCGCGCAGCTCAGGCAGAGGCAGATTTTTACGGGCTATCAAGCTGGCAAAGGAGGATGGGGTGGCTTCGTGCAGCTCAAATTCAGGGCCAAGGCCCTGCGCCCCAGCATAAAAGGCCAGCGGGTCTTCGGGATCATCTTCTAGGTCGTAGCCGTCAAACAAGGGAATATCGGGCGTAGGGTAAAAAGGCGCAAGGCGCTCCACCTCAGCCGTCAAGCGTCGAACCGCCACATCCGGGGCATGGGTGACCCCAAACAAATTGCGGTAGCCGCCGAACAAATTGATAGTCAGGATCTGGCTGCCATCGGCACCCTGCTAATCAAAATAAGGCAGCAGTTCAGGTACACCCCGCCAGACATACAGCGCCTGCAGGCCAAACAGGCGGTGGATCTGCGGCGCCTGACTGATATGACCAAAGGTAATCCTATTAGAGGTGAACTCATATTGCCGATCCTCCAAATAAGCTAATTCCTGGCATCAAAGTGTAAAGTGAGTCGCATTTTCCTAAAAAAAAGCAGCCCGGATTTGTTAGAATTCGGGCATTCTTATAAACTATATTTTTCGCTAACGGATCGAGCAGATTAAAAGGGCAATGGGCCCCAAACATGGTATGCTTGTTTTTAGCCAAAATTTGTAACCATGAGGTGAGCCCATTACAGCCATCGATCATACCATGAATATCCTGGTCGCATTGAACAAAGGTCTCCCCGTCGGGACCAATCTGGCACTTTTACATTTCCTATGGATGCTGGTCAGCGTCGCTTTGCTGCCCCAACAGGGTGCGCTCTTCCCTGCTCTGCAAGCGACCGGTTTATCCGAACAAGCAACCCATCAGGCCTGAGCAGCATTTCGGCGTGGCGGCTGGCAGGCTGCCCCCGCCCAACACCCCCACATATCTAACCCACCACGGCAAATCTCAGAGACCAAAGTTCTTTGGTCGTTCGGCTTTCAATGTAGGCATCCTATTGATTTACATGTTTCCTGCCATGATTTTAGCTGTTCCCCTGTTTGTGGTATTCACAAGACTCGGACTGCGTAATTCACTTACCGGGCTTGTGATCGTATATTTGGCTCAAACACTACCAGGCGCACAGTATATGCTTCGCAGATAATCACCATCCCCACCGTGGTATTATTCTTCTTTTTCGAACGATTCCTGACCCAGGGATTAAAAGCCGGGGCGGTTAAAGGATAAGAACTGGGCAAACCTTAAAAATCTGTATTGTCAAAAACGCGTAACAACCAACCTTGGTTTACGTTATTAATTTTAGATGACCTTTGGTTATTGAGGTATATAATTGTTGACTGCGGCTGGTATCTATACAAAATCAGGAGCTTCGAGTTCAGCCGTCCCCTATTTCTGGCCCTGATTATTCGATCAATATTAGCGTGCCCGGGTGTTCACATTCGACATACATAGCGACCAAGGCCGCCAATTTTTTTTACAGGTATGTGATCTTCGAAAGAAAACCTTATAAAGGATTTTTCAAAGCCTAAAAGCCTTATCATCGAATTGATTTCTTGGATTAATACATGCGCATCGGCTTCATCGCAGCAAGGTTAAAAGGCACCGATGGTGTATCTTTAGAAGTAGAAAATTGGTCTCGAGTGCTCGAGCGCATGGATCATGAAGTTTTCTATTGCGCTGGCGAGCTGGGGGGGTATGCCAGTGGGGGCAAACTTATTCCCAAGTTACACTTTGCGGAGCAATCGATTCAAAAGTTGTGTCATCAGGTATTTGATGAAAGTGACGAATCCGATGGCGACCGTTTAAGCGACCAAATCTATGCCATGGCGGATGAATTGCGCGCCCCACTACGAGAATTCATCCGCTCTAATAAGCTCGATTTAATCATAGTTCAAAATGCCCTGACCATTCCATTGAACTTGCCTTTGGGCGTCTGCCTCACCGGCCTGATCGCTGAATTAGGACTGAAAACCATTGCGCACCACCATGATTTCTTTTGGGAGCGGCAACGCTATCAAACCAATGCCATTGCGGATTTGCTTGATACGACCTTTCCAGCAAAGTTACCTTCTATCCAGCATGTCACCATCAACTCAATCGCCCAGTCTCGCCTCAAAGCTCGGCGCGGGATCGATTCAACCCTGATCCCAAATGTACACGACTTTGCTACGCCAGTCCCAGGTATCGACGACTACAACCAAGACTTCAGACAAGCTCTTGGGCTAACCGGCCAGGACCTCCTGATCCTGCAACCCACCCGAGTGATCCAACGTAAAGGGATCGAAATGGCGATCGAATTAGTCAGTCGCCTGGGGTCTCCAAACCCACAACTCTTCATCACCCATCGATCTGATGATGAAGGTCTCGCTCATTGGCATTGGCTCAAACGAGAAGCCAGGGTAATGGGCGTCACGGTGAACCTTATCGACCATATGATCAGCACAGAACGTTCCAGCATCAATAATCATAAAATCTATTCTCTTTGGGATGCCTATCAACATGCTGATCTGATCACCTATCCAAGCCTCTACGAAGGATTTGGCAACGCATTACTTGAGGCGATTTATTTTAAACGTCTGATCGTTATCAACCGCTATCCAGTTTATAATGCGGATATCCGCCCACTTGGTTTCGAATTCATCGAGTTAGATGGCTTTGTCGATGAAAAGGCTGTAGATCAAACCTTAGAAATACTCAAGGATCCAGAGCGAATCATGAGCATGGCAGAAAGAAATATCCGGATCGCTCAAGAGCATTTCTCTCTCGAGGTGCTTGAAGTACTTTTGGGAGATTTACTCGCCAAGTTCTAAGGCTCCCATAAGAGACGCAAGGGGGTTATGCTTTCAGCTTCAACCAGGCTCAATTAAGGATCGTTGGGAATCCCCGTGGTAAAGGTTAGATATGGGGGTGTTGGACGGGCTGCTCCCGACCGACACCCCCATATAGCTACCCCATCACGGCAAATCCCAGCGAGCCACAATTAAGGTAAAATTATTTGAGATACAGATTTATGAAGATAAATGGTTTTCTCCCGCCTGGTTTGGGTTAGAGATGCTTTCCGATTATACTGACAGCTGGCGAGTCAATAGTCGTCTCTAAAAAGACCGCTACATTCTGGTCTACTCATCTGGTCTCAACCGCAATACTGCAACACAGTCCCCAGAATAACTAGGAACCCACAGGCTTCTCATTCAGAAGGGAGGCGTAAATCTGGAAAAGGAGATTGGTAGATGCGCATTGGTTTCATAGCGACCCGTTTAGGTGGCACAGACGGGGTTACTTTAGAAGTGGAAAAGTGGGCGCGGGTGCTTCAACACATGGGTCATGAGGTATATTTCTGTGCGGGGGAACTGGGCGAGTACACTACAAATGGCACGCTCATCCCCAAGCTGCACTTTGCAGAACATTCTATCCGGGCTCTGAGTAAGCGTGCCTTCGTTGAAAATGGGGACACTGATACTGATCATCTGGTCGATCAGATTTATACAACCGCAGATGAGATCCGAACACCCTTACGTAAATTCATCCGCTCCAACCACCTCGATATAATCATCGTCCAAAACGCGCTTACCCTTCCTATGAATCTCCCCTTAGGTGTTTGCCTGACAGGTTTGATCGCCGAGATCGGTATCAACACCATCGCTCATCACCACGACTTCTTTTGGGAAAGACAACGCTACCAGAACAACAACATCCTGGACTTACTGGATACGACCTTCCCCGCCAAGCTGCCGAGTATTCAGCACATAACCATAAACTCCATCGCCCAGAAACGCCTTAAAGCCCGCCGGGACATTGACTCGCTTATTATTCCCAATGTTCACGATTTCGCAACCCCACCACCAGGGATTGATGATTACAACCGGGATTTTCGGGCAGCCCTTGGTCTGGCAACAGGTGATCCCTTTATTTTGCAACCCACCAGAGTAGTCCAGCGAAAGGGCATTGAAATGGCTATCGAGCTGGTGCACCGTTTGGATATACCTAATGTCAAGCTGTTCATTACCCACCGCTCTGATGATGAAGGGCTGTCTTACTGGCACTGGCTAAAAAGGGAATCCTCGGTCATGGGTGTTCAAGTGCAATTAATCGATCATCTCATTGGTATCAAACGTACCAGCATGAAGGGCCACAAGATCTACTCCCTCTGGGATGCTTATCCTCACGCAGACCTGATAACTTACCCGAGCCTATACGAAGGTTTTGGCAACGCTTTGCTTGAATCGATCTACTTCGAACGGCTAACGGTCGTCAATCGCTACCCGGTTTACAACGCAGATATTAAACCTTTGGGTTTCAAATTTATCGAGCTGGACGGATTTGTTGACGATCATGCCATTGAAGAGACCCTGCGCCTTTTGAAAGCTCCAGAAGAAGTCAAATCTATGGCCGAGTTGAATTACCAGATTGCTCAGCAGCACTTTTCTTTGGAAGTCTTAGAACAAAAACTTAAAGAGATACTCACCAATTTTTGATCACGCTGGAATCGATCACTAACTTCTTAAGGCTGTAAGACAGAAAGGAAGAATGAGCTCATGCACGGCAAGCAACGGATAGGCTTCGTTTCGACGCGCCTGGCCGGCACAGATGGTGTTTCTCTGGAAACTGTCAAATGGGTAAAGGTTTTAAACGGGCTAGGATATGAAACCTTCTTCTTTGCCGGAGAATCCGATTGGCCACAAGAACGCAGCTATGTCGTTCCGGAAGCTCACTTCCAACACCCACAAATTCTCGATTTAAATATAGACCTCTTCGATGATTATCAACGCTTCCCCACAACCTCAAAACAAATTTCCGAATTGCAGGCTCATCTAAAATACCATTTACATAAATTTATACAGAAATTTGAGCTCGATATCTTGATCATCGAAAACGCTTTATCAATCCCCATGAATGTCCCTCTGGGACTCGCCATAACCGAACTCGTGGCTGAAACCAGCATCCCCACCATCGCCCACCATCACGACTTCACTTGGGAACGCCAACACTTCGCTGTTTCAGCTGCTGAGGATTACTTGCGGGCTGCCTTTCCACCCACCCTGCATGCCATCCGTCATGTGGTAATCAACTCTTTTGCCGAGAGGCAACTTGCTCTGCGTACCGGATTGAGTTCTATTCTTATCCCCAATGTAATGGATTTTGACTCACCCCCACCCGATCCCGATGAGTACGTGGAGGATCTCAAACCATCACTAGGTATCGAACCAGAGGATTGTATGATCCTACAACCAACCCGAGTTGTCCCACGTAAACGCATCGAACTTTCTATTGAATTTATCCGCCGTTTGAATATGCACGCTTATCTGGTGATCACTCACCACGCCGGGGACGAAGGAAAGGCTTATGAAGCCTATCTGCGGGACTATGCCCGCTTATTAGGAGTGAATGTTCTTTTCGCCGCAAACAGATTTGCCCCTGAACGCTCACAAAGGGAAGATGGCACCAAGGTTTATTCTCTTCGAGATGCTTATTACAAGGCGGATTTAGTAAGCTACCCATCGCGTGTTGAGGGTTTTGGCAACGCTTTCCTTGAAACCATTTTCTTTAAACGGCCTATCATCATCAGTAATTACGAAATATTTAAGACAGACATCCATCCCAAAGGCTTTATACTAATCACTTTTACCGACTTTATCGACGATATTTGTGTTGAAAAATCTAAAGAAGTGCTACACAACCCCGAATTGGCCACAGAGATGGTTGAACACAATTTTGAGATTGGCCGCCGCCATTATTCTTTTCGAATGTTGGAAGACCGGCTTCAAACAGTATTGAAAGAAAGTTTAGGCTATGATTAAAGGTTGTGCTATCTGAGAATGACGCCTCAAGAATCCGAGGGCTTGCCTAGTCAATTTACCATTGGGCGAATAAATTAACTTAGGCACACTCTTCGCACTGATATTTTGGATCTACCCCATTTTTTACATCCTCTTTGTGCCTCACCTGTGGGCTGTCATCGACCGTTATCCTATCTAAGGCGTAAGCAATAAAAGATGAACGTGAGTATGAGGGATCAAATCGCCATCCTGCATTATGCGGCACCGCCTATCATCGGTGGTGTAGAAATAACCATTTACTATCATGCTCTTTTGCTGGCCGAGGCAGGTTATCGGGTGAAAGTGATCGCTGGTCGTGGAGAAGCGTTTCATCCTGAGGTTACATTTCAGCTCATCCCTGAAATTAATTCACGCCATCCGGAAACTTTAGCGGTCGGCCAGTCCCTGGCTGGGGGTCATGTCTCTCCTGAATTCACAAGCCTGCGCGATGGCTTAATCGACCGGCTACGCCCTGAACTCACCCAGGTAGGGGTATGCTTGGTACACAACGCCCTCAGCCTCCATAAAAACCTTCCCCTGACAGCTGCCCTTCGCCACCTATCGGATGAAGGTGTGACCTCCCTGATCGCTTGGAACCACGACTTCGCCTGGCTGGACCATCTTTATACCCCTAGCTTGCACCCAGGTTATCCCTGGGACCTGTTACGTACTCCCTGGCCGGGCGTGCGTTATGTGGTGGTCTCTTCAGCTCGCCGCGCTCGCCTGGCAGAATTACTGGCAATTCCCCAAGAAAGCATCGCAGTAGTTACCCCGGGTGTAGATGTAGAACGGCTCTTAAAACTCGAACCTCTCACCCAAGATTTGGTAGAGAAATTAGATTTGCTCGAAGCGGATCCATTAATGTTATTGCCTGCCAGAGTCACCCGCCGGAAGAACATCCAGTTCGCCATACGGGTAACCGCAGCCTTACAAAAACAGAAACCTAAGGTAGTTTTGGTGATCACCGGTCCGCCCGGACCGCATAATCCCAAGAACCTGGCGTATCTGGCGTCGCTAAAAACGCTAAGTAAAGAGCTTGGAATAGCGCACAAGGTACATTTTCTATACGAATATGGTGAATGCAAAAAGCCCTTAATTGTTCCGGACGAGGTCATCGCCGATTTATACAAGATATCAGATCTGTTGTTATTCCCCAGTCACCGGGAGGGATTTGGTATACCAATTTTAGAAGCCGGTCTAGTCCGTCTTCCGATCTTTGCAGCTGATATCCCTTCAATCCATGAAAGCGCTGGTGACATGGCGGAATTCTTTGACCCAGAAGGCAACCCCCACCAGGTTGCCGAGAGCATTATCTCACAACTCGCATCTAATCCGTACTATCATTTGCGCAGACGAGTATTAGATCATTTCACCTGGAAATCAATAGTGAAAAATAAGGTCGTCCCGCTGATAATGGAGTCTGTTAACCCCCATGGATTTAGAGAGTAAGCAAAGAGGAGTTAATCCTCAGCCGCTTGTACCAAAGCCAACCCAGGTACTTTTACCCCTACGAAATCTCGATGAAGCAGAGCTTTTACTGCCTCTGGCCGAGATGATTGTCCAAGCTCGTCAGGGACAATTATCCATTCTGCTCATCGTGACCGTGCCAGAAGGAGAGCCACTTAGTGAAGCGACCCATGATGCCAGCCGGTTCCGCCAGGCTTTCTCAGCGCTTTTATCTCAGACAATCCAGATATTCGCTCAGATCAAGACGCTGGTGCGCGTAGAAGAAGATATTTGGGATGGGATATGGGAAACAGTGATACAGGATGGGATCGACTTACTATTGTTAGGTTGGTCCTCTGATAGCCTGCTAAAAACTGTTGGAGATGGAATGCTGGACAGGCGCCTGGCTGCGCCCCCATGCGATGTCATCGCCGTCCGGCCAGCAAATCCCGTCACAGGGCCAGGTGGCTGGCAAATTGTAAAGAACATTCTATTGCCGTTGCGGGGCGGCCCATACGCGGGGCTGGCCTTGCGGGTCGCTAACGCCCTGGCACAGACCACCGACGCCACCATCACCCTGTTGCATGCCACCGATCAGGCACCGCGCCAGGCAGAGCAGCAATTGCTGACAGCCTTTGGGCCAGTTTTACGGGGCTTGAAGCGTTTGAAGAGAGCCACGACCGTCGTGGTCGAAAATGTCTCTGAAGCGATCATCCAAGAAGCACCCGGGCACCAGGTGATTGTGATGGGAGCGCCTTCCACCAAGGTCCATCCAGAAGGGTGGAGCGGTCCTCTGCTCGACGACATCTTTGCCGGTAGCAACGTTACCGTGATAATTGTCAAGCAAAAAAGCCCTATTACCCCAGGGGAGGCTCAACAGGTACAGGGTGAACTGCCTCCCCAAGAGCAAGAGGATATTGAGTTCGCGAGTATTCCTGCAGAAGAGGCTCGTCAAGATCGCCCGGTTGCCGTACTTGTCGATGAGTGGTTTGCTGAAAATACCTACCACAGCCGCGAGTTTGCTGACTTGCAGCGACTCATAGCCCTTAAGCAATCCCAAGGGCTTACCATTAGCTTGGGTCTACCAGCGCTAAACGAGGCGGGTACGGTAGGAAAAGTGATTACCACCCTAAAGACCGCCCTAATAGATGAAGCCCCCCTGCTTGATGAGATGGTCTTAATCGATTCCGGTTCTGTAGACTACACTCGTGAAATTGCTTGCGACCTGGGGATTCCAGTTTACCTTCACCAAGAAGTTTTACCCCAATATGGCGCATACACCGGTAAAGGCGAGGCCTTGTGGAAAAGCCTCTACATTCTAAAAGGTGACATTATCGCCTGGGTCGATACCGATATAAACAATATCCACCCTCGTTTCGTATATGGAATCTTGGGGCCATTACTCAAGAATCCCTCTATCCAGTACGTGAAGGGATTCTACCGTCGCCCTCTGCGTGAGGGAGATAAATTGATCGCTGGCGGTGGTGGGCGGGTTACCGAGCTCACTGCCCGACCCTTCATCAACCTGTTTTTTCCTGAACTTTCCGGGATTCTTCAACCTCTCTCAGGCGAATATGCCGGTAGAAGGCAAGCGCTTGAACGCATGCCGTTTTTCACTGGTTATGGCGTCGAGACCGGCTTGTTGCTGGATATCCTTGATGAATTCGGCCTGAGTGCTATCGCCCAAGTCGACTTGCAGGAGCGTATACACCACAACCAACCCCTACCTTCGCTCTCAAAAATGTCCTTTGCCATCATGCAGGTCGTTTTCAGCCGCCTTGAAAAGCGCCACAAGGTTAGATTGCTTGAAGAAGCCAACCTCACCATGAACCTAGTCCGCTACGGTACTCGCCGTTTCTATCTCGAAACCGAGGAGATTCGAGAGCGGGAACGACCTCCCATGATTAGGCTACCAGAGTATCGCGCTGACCATGGCCTTGAATCGCTCAGCTCCAACCAGTTTCAGGCAAACCCAAACAGAGGGCCGGTTATACCTAAAGAGGGATCATGATGACCCAATTGGTACTCATCCGTCATGGTGAAACCGGCTGGAATGTCCAGGGACGCTATCAGGGACAGGCTGATCCCCCACTACCAAACCCTGGAGGCAAGCATCATCCGAATACGGCAACTCCCTAACACATACATGGAAAATACACCCGAAACTCGCATCCAAGAGGGTCTTGAATTCCTTTATAAGCCAGAGGAAGCCAGACAAACCTGGATAAAACTTCAAGAAATCATGTCCCATTTCAAGCAACCGAACGCCTCAATCCGCTCGCCTTTAGAGGAAGGTTCAGATGGGTTGAGTGAGCGTGACGCCATATTAATCACCTACGGTGACCAATTTCAAGAGCCAGAAAGCCCACCTCTGCAAGTCCTGGCCGATTTTCTAGAGAAAAACCTTAGGAAAGCCATAAACGGGCTTCATATCCTCCCCTTTTTCCCTTTTTCCTCGGATGATGGATTTTCGGTGATTGATTACCGGGAAGTGAATCAGCACCTGGGAAACTGGAGCCACATCGCCAGACTTAAACGCAACTTCCGCTTGATGTTCGATGCCGTCATCAATCATATTTCCCGGGAAAGCAAGTGGTTCGAGTCATTTAAGCGCGGTGAAGAACCATATAAAAATTTCTTTATCACGGTAGACTCGAGCACTGACTTATCAATGGTGGTACGGCCCCGCGATCTACCGCTTCTCACAACCACCTACACCGATTGGGGGGTCCAACATGTCTGGACTACTTTCAGCGAGGACCAAATAGACCTGAATTACGCCAACCCTCAGGTATTATTGGAGATCATTGACCTGCTATTGTTTTACATCGAGCATGGAGCCGAATTTATCCGCCTGGACGCTATTGCTTATATCTGGAAAGAGCCCGGAACGGCTTGCATTCATTTACCCCAAACACATCAGGTGGTTAAATTATTTAGAGCTGTCCTGGATGCTGTCGCCCCGGGCGTAATCTTGATTACCGAAACAAACGTACCTCACAAGGAGAACATCAGTTACTTTGGAGATCCACTAAAAAGAAACCTGCCTGGAAAGCCAGCTCATAGAGGCGATGAAGCCCAAATGGTTTATCAATTTCCTCTGGCGCCCCTGATCCTACACACCTTTCACAGTGGAAACGCCCGAATCCTGACGGAATGGGCCGCTAATTTAAAATCACCTTACCCCACAGCCACTTTTTTCAACTTTATCGCCTCCCACGATGGCATCGGTGTCCGTCCCGCGGAGGGTTTGCTCAGCCCCGATCAGATCCAGGCTCTGGTTACCAGAACAAAGAAACACGGTGGAGAGGTCTCTTATAAGACCAACCCTGACGGCTCGAAAAGCGTATACGAGTTGAACATTACTCTTTATGATGCTCTCAATAATCCCAAAGAACCCAACCAGGAGCAAGATGTCCGCCGTTTCCTGGCCTCCCAGGTTATCATGCTCTCATTGGCTGGCGTTCCAGGCATTTACGTTCATAGTCTCTTTGGCTCGCGCAACTGCTACAAATGCCTTGAAGAAACTGACCGGTCGCGTTCTATCAATCGTCAGAAATTCCTGCGCGCAGATTTAGAATCTCAATTGGCGAATCCGGGTTCGATCGAATCACAAGTATTTTCAGGATATCTTGGTATCTTGCTCCAGCGCCGGAAGCGACCAGCATTTCACCCATATGGAAGCCAGAAAATTCTCAATTTGCAGGATGCCATCTTCGGATTAGTTCGTACCGCCCCATACGGCAATGACATAGTCATTTGCCTGGTCAACATTGCCAGGGATAGCCAGTCTCTTGATCTGGAGCCTGCCACGATGGAACTGCCCGATGTAACTGTCTGGTACGATCTTATTTCCGGAAGAGAATTTTCTATCCAAGATGGACATTTGCAGTTCTATTTAGATAGCTACCATTATGTCTGGCTCATACCAGGATAAAATCAAATCACATCTCGTAAGTAGTGAAGAAGTTGACTTGGGACTTCTTTTTCACCCCTCTAAGAAAGATTTTTTCAAACCATCATCCTACTAGAAGAAAGGTACCACCATCTTGGAACCAATCCGGTTCATGACTCAATCACTGCGATCTACGCCAAGGGGGGGACAAATAGCCCGGGTTCTGTCCGCTGGCCTGCAAGCGGTCGAGCCTGGCGCAGCGGTACGACATTTTATGCGAAGAGAAGGTCACCAGCTGATAATAGGTGACCGCGGTTATGACTTAAATCAATTCCAGCGGGTTCTAATCGTGGGGACGGGCAAGGCAGGGACACCCATGACTCAGGCTGCTGTCGATATTCTCGGGGAGCGCCTTTACGCAGGACTAGTGATTGTCAAAGAAGGGTACACGTCCGGAGCCCTCAAGATTGGAGCGGTGTCTATCGCTGAAGCCGGTCATCCCATCCCAGATCAGCGCGGCCTCCAGGCTTCTAAGCGTTTGATCGAATTGCTCGAGGGAACCAAGGCGGAGGATTTCGTGATCTGTCTGATTTCAGGCGGAGGTTCAGCGCTAATGGCATCCCCGGTGGATGACATAGGTCTCCAGGAAATGCAAGCGCTCACCCAATCTTTGCTGGCAAGCGGGGCTGATATTAATGAGATCAACACCATGAGGAAGCATCTCGAGCAGCTTAAAGGCGGCAAACTTGCCCGTCTGGCAGCACCTAGCCAGCTGGCGACATTGATATTGTCCGATGTAGTGGGGGATGCTCTCACCACCATAGCCTCAGGCCCGACCGTCCCCGATCCAACCACTTTTGAGGATGCCTTTAAGGTACTCGAACGATACAACCTTACCCAACAGATCCCATCCGCAGTGGTTGCATATTTACAGCGCGGCATACAATCAGCTGAGCAAGAAACCCCTAAGCCTGACGATCCATTGTTTGATAGAGTCCAAAACGTGGTTATCGGCAGTAATAAACAGGCAGCTGATGCCGCCGTACTACAAGCTCAAAGGGAGGGGTTCAATGCCTCTCTCTTGACGACTTATCTACAAGGGGAGGCCCGTTATGCTGGTCGCTTTCTTGGAGCCATCGCCCGGCAAATCGTGCAAAGTGACCAGCCTATCCCAAAACCGGCGTGTCTGGTGATAGGAGGTGAAACCACAGTCACCCTTCAGGGAAATGGGATGGGGGGGCGTAATCAGGAGATGGCGCTGAGCGCCGTGCAAGACCTGGCTGGCTTGCCAGACGTGGTATTGATTAGCATGGCTAGCGATGGTGGTGATGGACCAACTGATGCAGCCGGGGCAGTTGTAACCGGAAAAACCTTGAAACGTGCCCGTAACGCTGGTTTGAATCCCTCAGGTTATTTAGAAGCAAATGATTCATATCATTTCTTCAACGCTCTTGGCGATCTGCTGAAAATAGGTCCTACTCAGACCAATGTCAACGACCTAGCTTTTATTTTCGCCTTTTAATTTATAATCTTTACTGCATAGAAGTCAAGCAGGGCTTTCGCAGCGTAGGATTTATCTGGCTGTAGAAGCAGTCTTTGCTCTCCCGATCACCTGGATGAGCTCTTAATTGTATAACTCCTATCACATTTCTTCGGATCCCTAAGATGGATAATCCTTCACTTCCCCTGGTACTCGTCACCCACACTTTGCCTGAGGGGTGGCTTGATTTACTTGAAGGTCACTGCCGCACCCTCAATGGCCCTCTCGACGCTGTAGATTTATCCCCCGAACTGGAAGCCAGCCTGGGCGAGGCTGAGGGGCTTTTCTGTTTGCTGACTATCCCGGTGACCAGGATACTGCTTGAAAAGGCCCCGCGCCTTCGAGTGGTAAGCAATATGGCCGTCGGTGTGGATAACATCGATCTGCAAGCCTGCACCCAGCGCGCCATCCCTGTGGGTAACACACCCGGGGTACTCACCGACGGCACGGCCGACCTGGCTATGGCCATCCTGCTTGCTGCTGCTCGCCAATTGCCTCAGGCCAATCGCGACGCTCGGGCAGGTCGCTGGAAAACTTGGTCACCCACGAGTTGGCTGGGCGCTGATTTGAGCGGCGCAACCCTGGGAATCGTAGGCATGGGGCAAATCGGCAGCGCGGTTGCCAGGCGCGCTACAGCCTTTGGGCTGCACCTGGTCTACACCGACACTCGCGTACATCCCGAGGTCGAGGAGCAACTGGGTGCTATAAGGCTCACGCTCCTGGACCTGCTTAGACTAAGCGATTTTGTCAGCTTGCATGTACCCTTGACCAGCGAAACTTACCATTTGATCAATGAGAAGACCTTGAGCGTGATGAAGCCTTCCGCCATTTTGGTAAACACTTCCCGAGGACCAGTGGTCGCCACCGAGGCGTTAGTTCTGGCCTTGAAACAGGGTTGGATCGCAGGCGCAGCCTTAGATGTAACCGACCCGGAGCCCCTTCCCCCCGAACACCCCCTATATTCACTCCCCAATTGTCTGATCGTCCCACATATCGGCTCAGCCACATGGAATACACGTCAACGAATGGCTGAGCGCGCCTGTGAAAACCTTTTGGCCGGTCTTGCAGGAAAGCGCTTGCCCTACTGCGCCAATCCTGAAGTCTATGATCAAGACTGAATCTGCTTATCTTTCATTACAGAATAATGGCGAACTGAAACGGCGTATTACCGAGGCGTACGAACATCTGTCGATCTGTGATGTGTGCGCCTGGGAATGCCCGGTAGACCGACGCGCCGGGAAAGTGGGCGTCTGCCGCACGGGTGAACGCGCCATGGTCAGCAGTTTTGGGCCACACATGGGCGAAGAAGATCCTTTGCGAGGCCAGTATGGATCGGGGACGATCTTCTTCTCTCGATGCAACCTACGCTGCCAGTATTGCCAGAATCACGATATCAGCCAGACAAGCGCCGGGCAGGAAGTCGAACCCGAACAGCTGGCAATCATGATGCTGGAATTGCAAGCGCGTGACTGCCATAACATAAACCTGGTATCCCCTAGCCACGTAGTACCCCAGATTATGGCAGCGGTGTTGATCGCCGCTCAAGCCGGGCTGCGAATCCCATTAGTCTATAATACCGGTGGTTATGATTCATTGGTCATGCTCAAATTGTTGGACGGAATCATCGATATTTATATGCCGGATATGAAATACGCCGACGCAGACAATGCCCGCCGATATTCAAAAATACGGAATTACCCTCAAGTAAATCAGGCTGCAATTCGCGAAATGCATCGTCAGGTAGGGGATTTACGTCTGGACGAACACGGCATTGCCATGCGAGGGTTGTTGCTGCGTCACCTGGTGCTGCCTGACAACCTGGCCGGCACAGATAAAATCGTCCAATTTCTTGCTGAAGAGATATCTACACACACTTATCTTAACCTGATGGACCAGTACCGCCCGGATTTCAAAGCCCATCATTATCCGGAACTAAACCGACCTATCACTCGCCAGGAGTATCAGGCTGCCATCCAAATGGCGAACCAAGCCGGGCTGCATAGGTTGGACCAACGACGGCCGGTATTTTGGAACCTGTTCTAACCAGGCCTGCTGGTTATCCGCCTCTTCCTATAAACTGTACAGGTGGTTTTGCAGGCCAGGTGATCTATTAAGCCAGGCCATCTTGAGCATTATTACATAAAACCACCATTTTCCTGGAAAAAAAGCATTAATCCATATTAAATTATGATTTGTGGGAAATTAAGCGATACTTATCTCTCCCCCTATGGATAGCCAAGTTATTGTATTTGACAAATAAAATCCACTGATGGCGGTCACTAAAAATTCCTTAACGATTAATTAAGGAAGAGTAGTCCATTAGAGTTTGTAATGTCACGGAATCGTGGTTTTTGCAGCATTATAATCGCCCTCACTAACAAAGTAATTGGGGGCATTATCATTTGGGTTTCCAATCTACTTTGTTAAAACTTCTGAAAAGTAATTGGAGGTACGTATGTTTAAGAAATTCAGTTTGGTTTTAGCTTCGTTTGCTTTAGGTCTAGGGACTCTTGGATTTACCTCGAGCCCAGCATTTGCGAAGAGCACCGATGTAGGCAATACTATGCAAACAAATATCACCGTTGGCCAGACAGTTGACTTCGCCATCGGCCGAGAGGGCATCTACATGCCCAATGCAAGTACCAGTGGAGAACTCGCAGTTACCAAATTGTCCACTAATCAGGTCATTCACGAAAAAGGACTTCACTTTGAGCTGCCTCCTCTACAGTTTGCGGTAGACAATGCCAACGGCGTCCAGGACACGTATCTCGACGGTCGGACATATGTTTACTTCGACATCACAAATAGCCAGATGAAAACCTATCAGGAAGGCAACCTTTCCATTTACAGCTACAATTCAAACACCAAGACTTGGACACCTTTGCCAACCTTTACGATAAACAGAGGCAACACTTCTGGTGAGCGGATCGCTGCTGTCGCTACGCAATACGGCATCTATGGCCTCCTGTCAATCACCCCGGCAAGCAGCAGTTCTAATGTAGTGACAAAGAGCGTAAAGAACCTAGAGACGAGCGCAATTTTCAGCACAAATATCGCAGTCGGTCAGACAGTTGATTTCTCCAATGGGCGAGAAGGCATATATATGCAAAACTCCAGCACCAATGGTGAACTCGATCTAACCCGAATTTCAGCGACCCAATTGCTGCATGTCCCCAAGGGTCTACACTTCACCGATCTAGTGATCAATTTCCAGGTCGCAAATGCCAACGGGGTACAGGATACTTACCTCCACGGATTGACTTACATTTACTTCAATTTGAGTAAAAGTGAGTTCGACGCCTGGAGTAATGATACCCTGGCCATCTATCAATACAACTCAACCACAAAAACTTGGTCGGCGATGCCCTCGTTCCAGGTTGATCTTGGCAGTACCGGGGTCTACCGCATCGCAGCAGTAGCGACCGGGTATGGAGAGTACGGCTTGGGTAGCGCAAAATAAATTCTTAAACATTATCTTGCTAGATAATAATCAATACAACAACGAGGTAGTCTGCTAGACCACCTCGTTGTTGATTCAATTATGATAGCGATGATATCTGACCTGGCGGCTGAGAATCAGGAAAAAAGTCCTTTCGAAACCCGGGATAGTTGAGCCTGTTATTATCTTTAGGATTGTGTATATGGCGGAGCGGTCAGCGCAGGGGTGTATGTCCTGGGGCAAAAGGGATTTGGGGTGTTGTGCACAGCGCAAAGCG
>Ga0315548_1001804_pt1 | contig 17391 bp, 16 predicted proteins | sample SalMarSW160110MG_2_FD_202540 | JGI IMG/M metagenome (GOLD analysis project Ga0315548, IMG submission 202540) | Salt marsh sediment microbial communities from the Plum Island Ecosystem LTER, Massachusetts, United States - Salt Marsh Sediment SW1601-110 ...
AACCTCACGTCCGTGTTTCTCGCCTGCCAGACGTTCGGTCGCTCGATGGCCGCCAACGGGCTCGGCGGCTCGATCATCAATCTGTCGTCCGCCTCGTCCGGGCCGCCCCTCTCGAAGGTGCTCGCCTACTCGGTTAGCAAGGCCGGCGTCGACAATCTCACCAGGTACCTCGCCCGGGAGCTGGCGCCCCAGCGGATCCGCGTCAACGCGATTGCGCCGGGGTTCTTCCCCGCCGAGCAGAACCGCAAGCTTCTGTCCGAGGAACGCGTCCGGGCGATCCTGGGCCACACCCCCGCAGGACGGCTGGGAGAGCCGAACGAGCTCGTTGGCGTGGCGGTCTGGCTCGCCTCTGAGAAGGCGTCGGGCTACGTGACAGGTTCGGTCGTCCGCGTCGACGGCGGCTTCAGCGCGATGACGATCTAGGAGGAAGAGATGGACGCGCCGATCGATCCCGAACGACTCAGCGATCCGCCGGTCGTTCCCCCGACCGGACCGGCTCGACCGCCCGGCGTCGCGGCCTCGTTCGCCGAGTTCGAGCCGGAGGCTCTGCCGGACTGGGCGCTGGTCCGCCAGCGCTTCGACCCGGCCGAGATCGAGGACGTCCGGGAGGCGGTTCGGACCGCTCTCGAGCCGGTCATGCCATCGATTCGGCCGGACATGCGCGTCTGCCTGGCGGCCGGTAGCCGCGGCATCGACCGCCTCGACGAGGTCGTTCGGGCGGCCGTCGAGGTAGTCCGCGGGGCGGGAGCATCGGTGTTCATCGTGCCGGCGATGGGCAGCCACGGCGGCGCGACCGCCGAGGGGCAGCTGGCCGTCCTGGCCGAGTACGGCATCACGCCCGAGGCCATGGGCGCCGAGATACGCTCCAGCATGGACACGGTCGAGTTGGGCGAGGTCAGGCCCGGCGTGCCTGTCTTCATCGACCGGAATGCGTTCGAGGGCGCGGACGCGATCGTGCCTATCAACCGCGTGAAGGTGCACACGGACTTCTCCGGCCCCATCGAGAGCGGCCTGATGAAGATGATCGCCATCGGCCTGGGCAAGCAGAAGGGCGCCCATACGTTCCACCGCCAGGGCTTCGACGTCTTCGACGAGCTGATCCCGCACGTGGGATCGTTCACCCTCACCCACGCCCCGATCCCGTTTGGCATCGCCCTGATAGAGAACGGCCTGGCCCGGCTTCGCCACATAGAGGCCGTGCCAGCCGAGGGCATCCTCGCCCGGGAGCCAGAGCTGCTGACGATGTCTACCGAGCTCCTGGCCCGCCTGCCACTGGAACGGATCGACGTCCTGGTCCTCGACCAGATCGGCAAGGACGTCAGCGGTCTCGGGATGGATTCGAACGTCGTTGGCCGCTACTACGTTGGGCCTACGCCTCCGCCCTGGATCCAGCGTATCGTGGCCCGGGGATTGACCGAGGGGACGGGCGGAAACGCCGTTGGGGTCGGTTTGGCCGACGTGGTGTTGCGCCGACTTGTCGAGCAGATCGACTACGCCAAGACGTACATGAACTGCGTCACGGCCAAGACGCCGGAGGGCGCGCGCGTCTCGCTGACGGTGGAGACCGATCGCGAAGCGCTCAGCGTGGCGATCGCCTGCTGCCTGCGAGTCACGCCGGAAACCGCCCGCATCGTCCGTGTCCGTGACACCAAGCACCTGGGACTGCTGTACGTCAGCGCGCCGGCGCTCGATGACGCGCTCTCGGGAGGCCGCTGCGAGCTGATAGAGCCACCCCACCCGATCGCATTCGACGCGGCGGGAATGCTCGTCGAGGAGTACGGCTGACGCCGGCCGCGCCGGCCGTTTGCACGGGCGAGCCGGCCGTCAGCGTCCCGTTGCCGCCCTAGCCCGGGCCGGTTAGGATGTGGCCCTGCCGAGCGGGAGTAACTCAGCTGGCAGAGTGTCTGCTTCCCAAGCAGAATGTCGCGGGTTCGAATCCCGTCTCCCGCTCCAACACACCGTTTCACGCTCCGAGAGCCCCTCTAACTGAGGGGTTCTTCGTTTGCCAGGCCTGAGACAATGCTCTCCGACACTCTAACTGGACAGATTCTCGGAGAGCCCAAAATGGCCGAAAAGGCCCCTCGCGCCGCCTCCGGACCGACTCTCGCCGCCCTCGCCGAGAGCTTTCGGCGCTCGCTCCTGGCCGAAAACAAGAGTGAAAAGACCATCCTGACGTACCTCGACGCGGTGACGAGGTTCGAGGCGTATGTCCGCGGCCGGCGGCTTTCGACCGCCGTCGACCGCATTCCCAAGACACTCTGCTTAGACTTCGTCGCCGACCAGCTGAGCCGGTTCAAGCCCGCGACGGCCGCCGTGCGGTACCGCGCGCTCCAGACCTTCTTCCGCTGGGCGGTCGCCGAGGGCGAGGTCGAGGCCAACCCCATGGCGACGATGCGCCCACCGCACGTGCCCGAAGAGCCGCCCAACGTCTACACCGACGACGAGATCCGGCGGCTGCTGGCCGCCTGCGAAGGGCGTGCGTTCGCGGATCGGCGCGACATGGCGATCATCCGGCTCTTCCTCGACACGGGCATGCGCCTGGCCGAGCTGGCCGGGCTTCGGATGGCCGACGTCGACTTCGAGCAGAACATCGCGATGGTCCTAGGCAAGGGTCGGCGGCAGCGGGCGTGTCCCTTCGGGCACAAAACCGCGCAGGCTCTGGATCGCTACCTGCGCGCCCGAGGCAGCCATCGCGAGAAGGCTCGACCGGAGTTCTGGCTCGGCCTGGCGGGTCCGATGACGCCCAACGGCATCGCCGACGTCGTCCGTCGTCGCGGTCTGGCTGCCGGGATCGCCGGCGTCCATCCGCATCGCTTCCGCCACACCTACGCCCACCAGTGGCTCGCCGCCGGCGGCAACGAAGGCGACCTCATGCGCCTGGCCGGCTGGCGCAGCCGGACGATGCTCACCCGCTACGGCGCCTCAGCCGCGGACGAGCGGGCGCGGGAAGCGCACAAGAGGTTGGGACCCGGCGATCGGTACTGATCGCTCACACCGACGTAGGCAGCCATCCCTCATTTCCGAAGAGGCCACCACCTGCCCCGTTTCTCCTCCGGTCCCGAGGCCATCGACTTGTCCATCTTGCGACGAGCGACCGCGAAGGCGCCCTCCCAGTTGCCATCGGCAGGCCTACTGAAAGACCAGGTGACGCGAGCGTTCGGCATGTACCGTGCCAGGTAGGCAGCATCTGCGTCGCTGAGCTGCCATTCTGAGTAGATGTCGGTCACGTCGGCAGGTCGGAGAGCAGCGGTGGAGATGAGCTCCTCGATCACGAGCTCAACGCAGTTCGCCTGCCTCGTTGGAGCGTGGCCGAGGTACCTCGTCGGCCGCCCGTCCTCGAGAACCTCCAGCACGACAAGATTGACTTCGGGGTTGGTGTCAGCCATGCCCTCCGGGCTCCTATTCAGCGGACGCGACAAACTGTGCGGGGAAGAGCGCTTGGCGCCCTACGTCGACATGTCCACGTCTTCCCAACCGGTCGATGTGTTCGACCCCAGGTTTACCAGCCATTCAAGTGCCCATCTCCGCTGTTCCACTAGGAAAGGCTCCGCTGCTCCTGGGCTGGGACGAGCGGTCATTGCCGCCTCGACTACGCCCCAATGAAGGCAGTAGTAGAGATCTACAGCGGTGAGCAATTCCTCAGTGGAACGGGGTCGCGCAGGAACGCGAACGATCCATGACGCGAAGGGCTCGTTGGTTCGGAGATCCGGGAGGGCCCGAGCAAGGCTATCCGAGCAAGGCTTGCCGGGCTCGAGATGGTTGCCATGTCCGAGAGCCCATTCGAGCGCCCAGAGGGCCTCGATACGCGCCGCGAAGCGCCCGTCGTCCTCCGCCCAGCCGGCGATGAAGGGCCATTCCACCTCGCTGACTTCTGGCCGGAGTCCATTGGCCATGAGCCATCCAGTAGCAACGGCCGGCGGGCATTTGAAGACCCTGTTGACCACAACGTTGAGCACCGCCGCCCGCCGCTGAACCTCAGCTGGCGATCTAGTCCCGATCGGCTGCCCTGGCTCCCAAAGCGTCGGGTAGCCCTCCGGAGGCCTGGGCCAACTCAGGGTCTCGAGCATCCGAAGCGATCCTTCTCGAACGACTCGTGGGTCCATCCTCCCTCCCATTTGACACTCGATTTCAGGTCAGGGAGTAATCATGGCAGGGCGTCAGCTGGCCCGAAGGAAGTCCGCGTAACGCTGTTCGAGCCGCTTCGGGTCCGGGCGATCCGACGGTCGGCGCGGCAACAGCAGCAGCTTTCCGTGGATCTGCTGCAGGCCGACGACGAGCATGGGGCCGTCGTGCTCGGCGAGGATCGACGGCTTGACCTCGATCACGTAGTCGGGCCGGACCGCGAAGAACAGGCGGTCGAAGGCAGCGTGGTGCAGCTTGCAGAGCGCGACGCCGTTGCTCACTACCGGATCACCCTCGGGATGGCTGTCAGGCGTGATGTGGGCGGCGTCGAGCAGCTCTTGATGGCGAAGGCTGCAGAGCGCGCACCGGTCCTGGTAGGCGCGCAGGACTCGCTCGCGGAAGAGCTCCTGGTGAAGCCGCTGGCGGACCGTCCGCGTCACGTATTCGCGTCTGGCCTCGGCACCGTCGTCGGCAACTCGATTGGTCGCCAGCTCGTATGCGGCCGAGATGTCGTCCACCTGGACGGCGAACCTCTCGTGCACCCGATCGTCCCCGACCACAAATGCGGGATAGGCGGCCACGTAGGAGCCGGGCTCGATCGAGTGAAAGTAGACAAGCGGCACGCGCTCGGCGCTGGCCGTCCGGAGTCCGGCGTTGTCACGGTGATCCGGATCGTTCCGGCGGTAGGAGTAGGAGAGCTTCCCGGCCTGCCCATCGATGGTGTCTGGGTAGCGGCCCTCGACGGTTGTGATGGACAGCGGCAGCTCACAGACGGCCGGCTTCCAGATTCCCTGCGGACCCACGAGCGGGATCCGCTTTCCGTCCAGCGAGAACGACTCGAGCGAGGCGCGCGAGAACGCTTCGCCATGCTCCTGGCGCTGCTCGGTCAGCCAGTCGAACACGGCCCGCCTGATGGTGATGTCGCGCGAGCCGATCACACACTCAGGATAGCCGCCGCGCTGGGGCGACAGAGTATCGACATCGACGTCTACGGCGGAGCGACAATTGCCGCATGAGCCATGTGCGCGACCTACATCGTTCTCGCTACGGTTCGTTCTCAGGATTACCTGGCACCAGGGCGGTCGGGTGGCTTGCAGCATCAGAGCCCTATGCCAAGGGTCCCGTAGATGCCGAGGTGCTCGCGCGCCTTCGGGCATTGCACTCAGCCGTGCGCAACCCGCTCGACGACCCGATGGTGCCCGCGGTGACAGCGGGAGTGCATCTCTGCGAACTCTGTGAGGCCGAGGGCAAGCGACCCCACGGCGAGCAGCTGGAGCTTTATGTCCGCGATCCGGTGAAGGGCGGATATGAGGCCCCAGCAATGCTTGTGCACTACATGGACGCTCATGGCTACCGACCCCCCAGGCCATTCGTGCATGCGGTCCTCTCTGCCCCGTCGGCGGAGGGGCTAATTGATGGTCAGCGGTGTGCCTGCTCAGAAGCGCTGCGACTCCATAGCATCCGGATGGCGAAATGGGACCGCGCACATCCTCGGCAAGAGCCGGAGCCGATGCCTCAGATGTCACGGCGGGCCCGACGCCGGCTCAAACGGGAGCAGCGGGCATCTGCCGCTGGCTATTAGGAGCTGCCTTCCCCGCTCAAGAAGTCCGGGTATGCCTCCGCCGCGTATTGTCGTTGACTTCCTAAGTATCATCTAGGTTGTGAACGACACGCCTGATCCGAACCACGACGCGCTCTTCGCCAAGGCTAGCGCGCAGGCGGGCTACTTTACGACCGCCCAGGCCGAGGCATGCGGTTTCAGTTCGGCGCTGCTCACGCACCACGCCAAGAGCGGGCGCTTCCTGCGCATCGCTAGGGGCCTGTACCGGCTCCGTGACTACCCGCACGAGACGAATGAGGAGATCGTCGCCGCCTGGCTGCGGCAGGCGCCCAATGCCGTCGTCTCGCACGAGTCGGCCCTCGCGCTTCTTGGGCTCTCCGACGTCATCGCTGACACCGTGCATCTCACGGTGCCTCGGACTCGACGCAGGCTGGTCAGACAGCCCGGCGTCGTAGTTCACACGACGACGCGCCCGATCGCCGATACCGATGTGGTGATGCGAAGGGGCGTTCGGGTCACCGGTCCGGAGCGAACGATCGTGGACGTCGCCGAAGTCGGTGTCGCACCGGACCAAGTCGTAGCGGCTGTTCGGAGTGCGCTCGATCGAAGCCTGACGACGCCAGGTCGGCTCCGGGAAGCTGCCCGAACGCGAGGTCAACGCGTCCAGCGCCTCGTCGACGAAGCACTCAGGGAGCACGCGACGTGAAGTACAGGTCCGCGCCCGACTTCCGCCAGGCACTCGAGCGGCGGCTGCCCGCACTCACCGAAGAGACCGGCCGCTCGCTCGTCCGCTTACGCAAGGAGGTTGCGTTCGATCGACTGCTCGCCCGCCTGGTGGCGACCGCACCGGATCGCTGGCTGCTCAAGGGCGCGCTCGCGCTCGACTACCGGTTCGGCAGCCACAGCCGAACGACAAGAGACATCGATCTTGCGACCGCCGGCAACGAGGCCTCGGCGACCAGCGACCTGCTGGCAGCCCAGGCGGTCGATCTCGGCGACTTCTTCAGCTTCGCAATCGAGCGGACGACCGCTCTTGACCGCCTTCGTGATGCGACCGCCATTCGCTATCACGTCGTCGCCGAGCTGGCCGGCCGCACCTTCGACGAGTTCGTGCTGGACGTGGGCTTCGACCCACCCGTGGGAGTTGAGCTCGCGCGACTGCGCGGACCGGATCTGCTCGCCTTCGCCGACCTGGCGCCCGTCGAGGTCGCGGCGGTGCCGCTCGAGTTCCAGATCGCGGAGAAGGTCCACGCGTACACCCGCGGCTACGGCGATCGGACGCCCAGCACGCGCGTCAAGGATCTCGTCGACCTGGCCCTGATCGCGACCGAAGGAACGCCCGACGCGGCCCTCCTGCGCATCGCCCTGGACCGCACGTTCGCGCGTCGCCCAGGCCAGCCGGTGCCGCCAACCCTGCCGGACCCGCCGCCCGACTGGCGCGTGCCGTATGGCCGCATGGCCCGCGATATTGGACTCGACCAGGATCTCGGCACCGGCCACGCTCTTGCGGCTCGAATGCTGGACCCTGTCCTCTCCGGTGAGGTCGTGTCTGGCACCTGGCACCCGGAAGGCGGAGGATGGCCATCCTGACGTGCCTGGCCTGGCCGAGACGTTGGCCTCGACCTCAGGCGAATTTGCTGGTTACGTCCGTCCATCTGAGCAGCCCGGTTAGTGGCTGGCCGTGCCAGAACGCCACGAAGACAGCCAGTGCGTCCTCTTGCGTGAGGACTTGATCGTTCCGAACGAGGACCCGAGTCGCGCTGGTCTGAATGGCGGTCGTGCCCCGCGAGAACATCCCCCGCGCAGCGTTGGTTCTCTTGCCCCCAACGAAGTGCTTGAAGTTGGAGCCCGAGTAGGTGCGCCACTCCACGGTCAGCCGGTTCGCCGCTCCGGCGCACTGGACGTAGCTCTTGTCGGGCAGCTCCAGAATCGCAAAGGACGGGTTGGTCGAGTTCAGCCCCCGCAGGGCTGTGGCGATCTGCTCGTCTGTCGGATCCAGGATGGAAGAGCGGCCCTCGACCTGGAGAACGCCGTGCGTCGCTTGGCTCCGCTTGCTGTGAGCCAGAGCGATCCTGCCGTTCGACGGCAGCCACACTTCTTCGTCCGGGCCGCTCACGTCGAAGAACCCCACACCGTGCTTCTCGGCCAGGTTGCGCAGTACCGAGTAGGCCTCCTCTGCCTTTGACCATGCAAAGGCCGCGTAGACGACCTGGCTGCCGATGGAGTAATCCGCCGGCGCCGATTCATCCTCTGGCAGTTCCCGCGGCGCCAGCGGGCCATTCAGGGCCGGAAACTGAACGACCAGGTCCAGGACCAGCGCCCGAAGGCCCGGTGTAGAGACGGCCGGATCGTCGTAGCCGTGCGGCTCTTGCCACTTGGTCTGATCTTCGTACCACTTCATGAACTCGGCGTGTCCGGCCGGAGCAGCGGCTGGATCGAAGACCATCAGGTCGTAGCTCACCCTTTCCCACCTCCGTTGCCTCTGCCACTTTTCCCATTGTCCCACCCTGCTCGCTGCGGAATGGACCTGTGACCTTGCGCGGGATTAGCTACGTTGTACGTCGTGAAGCAGGAAGTCCGGGTCCTGAAGGAGCGGGCGATCGGCGCCCTGCTGCTTGCGATCGAGCTGTTCAACCGGCCGTCTGATCGAGGCCGCCAGGAGGCGGTCCTGATCCACGCGGACCACGCCTTTGAGTTGCTTCTGAAGGCGATCATCGTCCACAGAGGCGGCCGCATTCGAAGGCCGCGCGAGGTCAACACGATTGGCTTCGAAGCCTGTGTCTCGAAGTGCCTGACCGAAACCCAGGTAGCCTGCCTCAGCGAATCCGACGCTGTGGCGCTCCGAACGCTGAACGGGTGGCGCGACGCCGCGCAGCATTACTTCCTCGTGCTGCCGGAGTCGCAACTCTACATGGCCACCCAGGGCGCAGTGACACTGTTCGATGACCTGTTGGGCCGAGTTTTCCACGAACCCCTGCGTGAACACCTCCCGGAGCGCGTCTTGCCGGTGAGTGTCGACCCACCGAGAGACCTTGGCGTCATGCTCGACGACTCGTTCAGCACTATCCGACGTCTCCTCGGGCCGGGCACTCGGAAGGCGTCGCAGGCAAAAGCCTACGTTCGACCGATTGCCATTCTTGAACACGCGGCGCAAGGCTCCGACTCAGCTCCAAGCGAGGGCGAACTGAGACGGGCGCTTGGCCGCCTCCGAGCAGGTGAGGACTGGCGAAGCGTCTTTCCGGGCGTTGCCAGCATGCGATTGGACTCGTCGGGGTCCGGGCTCACCTACAAGCTGCGCCTTACCAGGAACGAGGGGATAGCCGTCCACCGGGTCGCTGAAGGTGAGGGCGCAGCGCTCGCGGAGAGACGAGTGGCCGAGACGGACTTCTACAACCTAGGTTTCAAGAAGCTAGCCGGGCACTTCACCGGAACGGTCACCAGCGCCCGACTCCGCGCGGTGATCGACCACATTGGGCTCCAGGCCGACGAAGAGTGCTTCAAGACGATCCTGGTGAACGGCGTGCCGCACTCCCTCTACTCGCCGAAGGCAATCGAACGTCTGCGGCATGCCCTTCCTGGACTGGATGTGGAGGAAATCTGGCTGGAGTACAAGGCCTCACGAAAGGCGCCAGCCAACTGACCGGCCAATGCCCGCGCGCCTACCGAATGGCGTTGCGGGTCCAGCCCACCCGCTTGTCCCACTGGTCCCGGGCATGCGACCAGCTGCGGAAGAGTTCGGTTTGGGAATCGATGTCCTTGACGAATACCCCGAGGATGGTCTGGTTCGTGAGCTTCGTCGCAGGAAAGCCGATGTCCTTGCGGAGAGCCAGGAGAACATCGCCGATCGCTGGCAGCATGAAGTTGTTGCCATCGACCCCGATCCGCTCGATGTTCGTTACCCGGATCTGAGCTTGCACCACGGCGTCGGACCCGAGCAGCACCGACCGAAACGAGAACTCGCGAAGCCGTGGCAGGAACTTACTCGGGTCTAGGGTCTTGCCGGCCTGTATCTCGCTCGTCATCTCGCGGAGCAACGCCACGTAGTCGTCATAGAGCTGCCGCTTCGACTCTGCTAGTCGGGACTCCAACTGCTGCCGCTGCTCTCGGGAGCTGCGATACAGGTAGCCGAGTCCACCGAGCGCGGCGAGCAGTAGAACATTGAGCGCGTCGGCCGGCTTTCCGCCCGCCTGAAGAGTCTGGTAGCCCCATTGGAGGCCGAGATACGCAAGGTATGCCAGAACACCCAGGAGGACGAACCCCAGAACCGATGACAGAACCTTGCTCATGGACTGAAGTCTAGCCACCACCGCCACAACTCCTGTGCACAAGCGCTGGGAAGGGAGGTGGGCTCTCCAACGCTGGCGGCCAGTCGTCGCCGAGGGGCTCAGGCTGGCTTGCCTCACCCAGTTGCGTACTTCACAGTGCACCCGCGGTCGCCTCGCGGCGGCTGCTGACGAAATCGACAACCTGCTGCTCGGTCGCAGTGGCCAGGTCCAGACCGGCGCCGCGGAACCAGCTGACCGATCGGGCCAGGGCACGAAGCCGATCGTATTCGGGTGACGGGATGACCGCGACCGCCAGATGACCTCGCGCGACGATCGTTCGGAGCCGGCCTTGCGCAGCCTCCGCAACTAGAGTCGCGAACGCGGCCCGGGCGTCGGACACGCCGATCGTGCGCAGAGGCGAGAGGATCGCGCGTGGCTCCGACGTGAGCTTGCGGATGGTGGCGCGATCCGGCGGCTTCAGTGACGCAAGGTCGTCGAGCTCGGAGGGGTCGGCGAGGGCTTCTGGGTAGACGCCCAGGGCGTGGAGCGTCGCAAGCCGGTCTTCGATCTTGCGCCAGCGCTCCGCTTCCTCGTGGCTGATCATCACCGCGAGGGGCTGTCCGTCCTTCAGGCAGACGATCGGGCTACCGGCTTCCACCTTCTCCACGACAGCCCGAAGGTTGGCGCGTAGCTCGCGAGTCCCCATGGCATCGAGGGTGCCACCAATCGTCACGCCGTCTCCTCCCGGCACTGGTCTTCGACATCACCCTACTCCGGCTCGCCGTCCCGGGCAAGCCATTTTGTGCACGAGATTGAAGCGATAACCCGTACAGCGGAACACTCACACGATGTTGTACACAATCCCTTGCGGGCGGGCTCGATGAGGGAGTAGGGTCAGGACGTTCTCGGTCCGCCTCCTGAGCTCGGCCCCAGGCGCGGCTAAGCAGGAGGCGAGGCGAGACGCAACCAGGCTCGGCGAATGCCGGGCAGGCAACTGGAAGGACGGACGCATCTGGAGATGGACGAGGCAGAGCGGGCCAGTCGGGCCCTTCGCGGCAGGATCGGTGCACACCGACTCCACGCGACCCACGACCCTCGCGAGACGACAAAGGCCGCCAGGGCGGCCTTCATGTCGTCGTTCGAGCGAGAAGTGGATCCCGACGGTCTGCTCGAACCCGAAGAGCGCGCTCGACGTGCTGCGCATGCTCGAGCCGCCCACTTCGCCCGCCTCGCGTACCTGAGCGCCAAGGCGCGAGCGGCACGTGGGCGACGGCCGCGGCCCCGCTACGGCGATCTGATGTAGCTCGGTCCTGAGGATGCGTTCCCCGACAACCGGACCCGCTTCCACTAACCGCTCGACCGCCTCAGGGCCGAGCGGACTTCCGCATGCCGGCCATCGGAGGGCCGCCGGCAACCTCCCAAGCTGGCGCCGGACGATGCATCGGCCTGTCGTTGGTCGGGGTCGACCCGCGACAACCCGATGTTGCGGTTTCACGCTCAATCGGTCGGCCGGCCAGATGCAACTCACATGAGCTACCGTCCTTCGCCTCTCGCTCATGTTGCACATACACGTGTCGACGTCAGCCTTCTCTCCCTCACCGATCGCGCCTGCCTTCGCCTCCTCGAATACAGCCGCGTCTGCACCGCCAGCCAGCTGGCAGCACTGATCTATCCATCCGTCCGCACAGCACTCCGACGAACACGCAAGCTCGCGCAATCGAACCTCGTCACCAGAGAATCCCTCCCTCCCGATCGCGGTGGCATTCCCCTCGCCTATCGACTCAGCCCATCCGGGCGACGCCGAATTCACCTCAACGCCTACAAATCCCCGGGGCTCATCACGACTCGCCACTCGCTCGACGGCGTCGAGTTCGTCGCTTCGCTCGTCGCCTACGATCCGGGGCTCGTCCAGCTCTGGTGGCCCGAATGGCTCATCCCCGGCTACGACTGGGGCGTCAAGCCTGACCACCTCGTGGTCGTCGATACCGGCGAAGCCTCGGCACTCATCCTCGTCGAAGTCGACGAGTCGACCGAGCGGCCGCCCGTCATTCGGGATCGACTCCGCGCCTACGCCAAGCTGTTCGAGGATCACCAGGTCGGCTGGCACCTGCTCTGGGTCGCCAACAGCCGCGAACGCCTCGCCCGCCTGCGCCAGATCGCCGGACCGATGAAGGACGCGATGCTCTCGGGCCGCTGCTGGGGCGTCGCCATCGACGACGTCTCGGATCAGGGCGCGGATGCCGAGGTCCTCGCGATCGGTGCGAGCCTGGAGCCTCGTCCCCTTCGCGCGATCGCGACGGATCCAAACGCACGGCGGAGCGACTACGAGGTTGGCTCGGAGGCCTGGGTCAGGCTGCTGGCGAACGGCGGACAACAGGACATGAATGGGCTGTGGTCCGGCATCGAGCGCGAGCAGGCCGAGCCCGAGCTCGTTCCGACGGTGATCAATCCTAGCGTCGAGGAAATCACGAGTGTCGCCGCCGAGGATCCGCCAGGGACCGACGCGGCGTCGGTCACGCCCGACACGCCAGTCCCGCAAGAAGACCCTGACGAGGACCTCCTGCTCATGTTCGGCGGCGAACTCGTCCGGGTGATCCTCGACGCCGATGGCGAGGGATCCCGCGCGGCTCGCGCCTTTGAGCTGCTCGACCAGCGCGGCAATACCGACTACCTATTGGACGACCTCGAACTACTGAGCCGATCAGGCCGGCCCGAGCAGCGGCTGCAGGCCGCGAGGGTTATCAGCAATATCCCACTGACCACCGATGAATGGGGTCGCCAGCGAGCCCGAAGTATTGCGCTGCGGCTGGTCAACCAACACGACGAGCCTTCCATTGTGGAGGCCGCGCTTGCCGCATTGGAGACATTCCAGGGTCCAGCCGACAGCAGCTCCTGACGTGCTCGACCTACCGGACCACCATCGCGCCCATGTGCCTGCGTCTGAGGCACTTCGACTCTTACCAAAGGGGCTCAGCGCAATCCCGTTTCCCAGCCCTAGTCCCAGCAAACGACGGCGTGCGTACGGGCGCTGAAGAGCACAATTGGGCGGCTGACGCCGAACCAAAAGACAAGAATGCGCTGGGGGACATGTCGTGACGAAGCAGAACAAGCTCTCCGGAGAGCAAGCGCGGGTTTCCTCTCCGCGTGCCTTCATGAGGATGAGGGCTCCCGGGAACTTCTCCGACTCGACGACCACAGCCAGTTCCTCCCTCGACCGAGCGGTGTTGGAGTACCAGCTCGACAGCCTCACAAGTCGAGGCCAAGAGAACGAGTTCGAGACCTTCGCACGACGGCTGGTCGAGATGGAGGTCTGTCCCAATCTGCTGCCACACACAGGGCCCACGGGGGGCGGTGACAGCAAGGTCGACTCAGAGACATACCCAGTTGCCGAACAGCTGGCCTTTACGTGGTACTCCGGGCAGGCGGCTGCGGATGAACGATGGGCATTCGCGTTCAGCGCCAAGAAGGAGTGGCGCTCCAAGGTCAAGTCCGATGTGGTGAAGATCGCTGCGACCAATCGCGGCTACACGAAAGCGTTCTTCGTCACCAATCAGTTCGTTCCGGACAAGACACGAGCGCTGCTTGAGGATGAACTGCGGAAGAAGCACCGCCTTGACGTCAGGATCTTCGACCGCACTTGGATTCTGGAAAGGGTCTACTCGGGCAAGCACGAAGAGCTCGCGGTCAAGACCCTCGCGATCGAGGTCGACCTCAAGCAGACGGTCCAATCAGGCCCCAACGATCTCTCGCGCGAGCAGCGAATCCAAGTCCTCAACGATGAGATTCAAGCGGCTGGTGTCGAAGGGACCTTCGGTCCGGGCCTTGTCGACAAGGCAATCGAGACGGCGACCCTCGCCCGAGAACTTGAGCGTCCACGCGCCGAGGTCGACGGTCTTCTTGATCGCGCCGAGCGTTTCGCCGCGAGGTCGGGGCTCCGACAGCAGCGTGCGGAAGTCTCCTACCAACGGGCATGGACGGCCTACTGGTGGCTTGAGGATTACGAGGAGTTTGCAGACCGCTTGGCTCGGTACGAGACAGATGTGGCGGGCACGGAGAGCGTGTTCGACGTCGAACGACTTTCCAACCTAGTCAACTGCGCGATCACGGCCGTCCGGGCTGGATGGCTCGATCGCTCAAACGACTGGATTGCCGCGAGGAGAGCTCAACTTGCCTCAGAGGTTGCTCGATTCGAGAAAGCAACCACGAGCCCGAGCTCAGCTTTGACGGCGCGAGCCCTGCGGCTGATGTCGATCATCGTCGCTGAGCCGGACAGGCTGGACAACGCCCTCGAGGAACTGATTGTCGTCATCGACAAGGCGAGCGGTCTCGTCGGCTTCTCGTTCTCGACTCTAGCCGAGATCCTCGCGGAACTGGGGTCAGAGATCGCCGGATCTCCGGCTTTCGATCGCCTTTACGACCGCGTCGTCGTGGAAGTACGGCGGCGACAAGGAGACCTTGCAGCTGCCGAGCTCATGGCACGGCGAGCTGTGCAGCTCCAGGAATCGGGGCGACCCGTGGATGCGATCGCTGCGGCGGGTCGTGCACTGCCGGGAAGCTACACATACGAAAGCCGCCGGCTACTTGTCCACCTCTTGGCCATTACTGCGGAGGCCTACTACGACCTCGGCCTACTCTGGGCATCTCGGGGTTCCCTGCTGCTGGCGGCCAACGTGGTTGGAAATGAGTGGCACGCCACTGGTGTCGGAATGCCCCAGCTCGTCGCGATCGAAGAGCGGCTCCGATGGCTCGAGATAGAACTGGGGCGGCTTCCGCAGTCGCTCGCGCACCACAGTCTCTATGAGACGGTGTTGTCCGCGGTGGCGGCGTCCGAACCAGCGGCCCGCGAGAGGTACCAGGACTCCGACTGGTCATATGAGTTGGCGGTGGGAAATGGGATTCTGAACCTCGACCCAGATGCCCTCCGCTCTCTGGAGAAGGCGCCTGATCTGCTCAATTCGCTCGGGCTTCAACTCGCTTCTACGGCGCTTCTGTTTGCCCTGGGCCAATCAGAAGTAGTCCCAGCCGACATGTTGGCCGGGATCGAGGATCCCGACGAGTACGTTGCGAAGTGGCGGGATCTGGAGCCAGGCATCCGCCTAGATCCTGACGCCGTTGGAACTGAGCGTGCGCTCCGCCTGACTTCCAATGTGCTCGGGGTTGAACTTACGGTTGAGCTCGAAAGAGTCTCCCCCGCCGTCGAGCTTGCGGAAGCCCTGCTCGCCGCGCTCGAAGCCCTGTTGGCCACCGCCCTTCCACTCGGGATAGCAGGCGCCGAGCCGATCGCAAAGATCAAGACTCGCCAAGGCGACTTCGCGCCATGGCCTTTCCGATTCGTGGAAAAGGATGAGCTGGGGGTTCCCGTTTGGGAGTTGGTCTACAAATCGTTCGACCCCACCGCACTTGAGCCCCAGCAGCAGGTTGAGCTTCGGGACGCAACGCGCAAAGCGCTCGCGGGCATCTTGGCTCGTGCCTTCCGCATCGCTGGCCGGGAATCGATCGAGACGTTGTTGGGCGACGAGCGCGCGCTCGATCGCGCGCTGAACTTCGCTGGCTCGATCGTGGTCACCACCAGCGTCCTAGGCAACGACCAGGGTGCAGGAATCACGGCACTGTTGAAAGGTGATGAGCGGCCGTTTCCCTACATTCGGACGACCCCGCTGGCATCAGGAAACACCGGCCGAACCAATGAGGCAAACGCGAACGAGGCCGCACCCGCAAGGCCGACCGAGGCCGCGATCAATCAGACACCGCACAATCGAATGCGAGTCGAGTCGGTCGTGCACATACCCGTATGGGACAAAGCGAAATGGAAAGGCATCCTGTACGCGAGTGCACAGGATGCGCCGGCCGGGGCCGCACCTCCCATAATGCGCCTCCTCTTCCGCAACGAGGGTCCGGCGAAGGAGATCTGGCAGGGTTGGCGGAGCGAGTTCGGTTCCTCAGATGATTCTGAACGCCTCAGAATCTCCATCGTCAGACACGTGGACGCGGAGCATCCCACCTGGTACCGGGTCGTCGTCGGCTCCAACCCCGGACGTGGCCCCTCGGGCCTTGTGTTCTCAGTTGCCCGCATCCTAGAGGTCAATCCTGACACGGACACGAACTTGGAACGATTCCTGGCGGACTATGCAGCGTGCGGCGCCTACTATGTTGGCGTCGCGGTGGCGCCGCCCGATGCTGTGTGCCCGGAAGACGCTGCGGTGTCAGAAGTCTTCCTCAAGAAGCAACTCAACGTACTTGAGGCCTCGGACATTGGGTCCAATGACTTCGAAATCGTCGCCCTAGAACGGAATGGGCAGGAGCCGAAGCCGAAGCGTCGAGGCTCCTCGCGACCATCCACCAAACGACGCTGAATCCGACACTCTAACTGGACAGGTTTTGCTCCCGATTCCACGCTCGGGAGACACCGTTCAGGCCTCCGTACTTCCCAAGCAGAATGTCGCGGGTTCGAATCCCGTCTCCCGCTCCAACACACCGTTTCACACCGCGAGAGCCCCTCTAGCTGAGGGGCTCGACGATTCTCGCCGCAGCATCGCTCAGCCGAATGTCCGCCACCGGCCCTCCTCGCGGCCATCGACAGTCGTCGCCAGGGTGGCAGCGCTTTGGCAATCCCGCCCGGGGCTACCACCTGCCGGCGGGCGAGGGGGACCGCGACGTCCCGCTATGGCGTGAGGATCGGGCGAACGGTCCTTCCTCCGTCGTCGGTTGCATAGAGATGGCTCGAGGTCAAGAAGCAGTCACGGGAGTCGAGTGTGGGGCAGGTGGAGGTCGACGTCAGCAACCACCCGTTGGACCACCCTGAGGCGTTGTCCGGAGCGTCGCCGTCCAGGAATCCGACGGTATCGAGCGGCTGCCATCTCAAGCCGCCGTCTTCGCTCACCTCGAGCATGTGCAAAGGACTGGGCCCGGAGATCCAGCGATCCTCCCCGGGCGTGCCAACCCAGTCACCGCCGCTCCAGAACCAGGCATTGCCGCTCCAGAATCCGAGACTAACGCCTACCAGGGTCCAGGTCTTGCCACCGTCACTGCTTGAAATCACGCTGGCTTTCGAATAGAAGCTGGAGCTGTCTGCGGGGCCACAGGCACAGAGCGCCCGGAGTGTGCCGTCCGACCGTCGCTGCATGAGAAAGAAATGGGCGGCCCAGGCATCCGTGACCGAATCAGTCGGGAACTCCGCGTCCGTCCAGGTCCGGCCGCCGTCCATCGTCACGGCCTGCGTGGCCGGAGGAGAATAGGTTTCCGCCCACCCTTCGTCCATGATTTCGGCATAGCCCAGAAGGTCGGACACGAACGTGGCGTTCACCAGGCACCGTCCGGTCTTCGGAGCCGACCACGTGGCCCCGCCATCCGACGTCGTGAGCTCGCCGCAGAAGTAAGGGGGCCAGTTCTGGACTCCGTTGCCACCGAAAAGACCGGACGAAAAGGTGATCAGCAGGACCCCAT
>Ga0315548_1001810_pt1 | contig 17359 bp, 18 predicted proteins | sample SalMarSW160110MG_2_FD_202540 | JGI IMG/M metagenome (GOLD analysis project Ga0315548, IMG submission 202540) | Salt marsh sediment microbial communities from the Plum Island Ecosystem LTER, Massachusetts, United States - Salt Marsh Sediment SW1601-110 ...
AAGAAAGTTTAATGTAATTATATTTTTCCAAATATTTATAAAGAAATTAAATTTTGTTTAAGTGGGTGATAAAATGGTTTGGCTTGAAGTTGAAACAAAAGTTAAAATTCCTGATTCTGAAATTAAAAGGATTAGAGAAAAAATAGAGAAAATTGCAAAACTAAAAAAGAAAGGAATAAAAGAAGATGATTATTTTGCAATTCAAAAAAAGGGTTATCCAAAAAAAGCTTTCAGGATTCGTGCAATGAAAGATACCTATGAAATATGTTTTAAAAAATGGATAACAGAACTTTGGACACCTGAAGTAGTTGTAAAGCAGGAATTTGAATTTGAATTGAAAGGCCGCGAAGAAGTTCGAGATCTTCTGGCTCTCTTTAAGGATTTAGGATTTAAAGAATGGGTAAAAAAGATAAAAAGAAACGAAACATATTCCTACAACAAAAACCCAAAATTATCTATAGAAATTAATTATGTAAAACATCTGGGTTATTTTATGGAAATGGAATACTTATGCCAGAGAAAAGAAGCTAAAAAAGCAATTAAGCTAATCACAGAAGTATTGAAAGAATTAGAAATTGATTTCAATCAGATAGATAATACAGGATACACAAGAATGCTTTGGTACAAAGGAGCTACAGAAAAAAAGAAATTTATTGATAAGGGTACGGCATTATGAAAAGAAAAAAAGAAACAAATTACATTGTAAAAAAAAGTGGTTATTACTGGCCTAATGACGAAATGAGAAAGATTGCAAACATTTCTGACCAAAAAATTTATGAAAAAGCTGAAAAAGATCCTATTAAATTCTGGGAGTCTCTTGCGAGAGAAGGGTTGACTTGGGAAAAAGGATGGGATAATGGTTATGTTGAGAAACTTCCTTATTTTAAATGGTTTCAAGAAGGCAAATTAAATTTTTGTGTTAATTGTATTGATAGACATTTAAATAAACCTGAGAAAACAGCAGTAATATGGATTCCAGAGCCGACAAAAGAAAAAACTATTAGAATAACATACGGAGAATTATATGATAAAGTTAATAGATTGGCTAATGTTCTGAAAAATAATAAAATAAAAAAAGGTGATGTAGTTTCTATATACCTTCCAATGATTCCAGAGGTTTTAATTGCTATGCTCGCCTGCACAAGAATTGGCGCAATTCATTCTGTTGTTTTCAGCGCTTTCTCTGCAGACGCACTTCGGGCAAGAATAGAAGATGGAAAATCTAGAATATTAATAACTTCTGATGGGTATTACAGAAGGGGAAAACCAGAACCATTATTAAAAAAAGCAAAAAAAGCTATTAAAAAAACCACAGTTCAAAAGATAATTGTCGTCGATAGAATTAGTAAGAAAATAAGGGGGAGAAAATTTTTGGATTTTGATAAAGAATTAGAAAAATCAGACTCCTACTGCAAGCCGGAAATTATGAATTCTGAAGATACTTTGTTTATTCTATATACTTCAGGTACAACAGGAAAACCGAAGGGAATTTTGCACGACACTGGAGGCTACGCAACACAGGCATATTGGACTTCCAAATGGAGTTTTGATTTGAAAGAAGAAGATATAATGTGGTGCACTGCCGATGCAGGGTGGATAACTGGGCATACTTATGCAGTATACGGACCTTTATTGGCAGGAGCTACAACATTAATTTATGAAGGCGGTCCGGATTATCCAAATCCTGGAAGATGGTGGAAAATAATTCAAGATAATAAAGTTAACATATTTTACACTGCACCAACAGCAATTAGAATGTTTATGAACACTGATAGGAAGTGGATAGAAAAATATAATCTCTCAAGCCTAAGAATATTGGGGACTGTAGGTGAGCCAATTGATAAAGAATCTTGGCAATGGTATTTTAATAAAATAGGAGGAGGGCGATGTCCTGTTATAGATACTTGGTGGCAGACAGAAACAGGAGGAACTCTAATAAATTCCTTGCCAGGAGTTGGTCCTTTCGTTCCGACAGTCGCTGGAAAAAGTTTTCCTGGAACAAACCATATAATTGTTAATGAAAAAGGAAAGCAAGTAAAAAAAGGAGAGAGAGGATTTTTGGTTCAAAAAAGTCCATTTGCTCCAGGGATGTTGCACGGAATTTTTAACAACCACAAAAAATATGTAGAAACTTACTGGAAATTCAAAAAACTTTATGATACCAGCGACGGAGCTTATATGCAAAAGGATGGATTAATACGAATCACGGGAAGAACAGACGATGTAATGAAAGTTTCAGGTCATAGATTGACGACAGCTGAACTTGAAAACGCTATTCATGAGAATAAAGTTGTTGGAGAGTGCGCTGTCGTTCCAATGCCGGACAAAATTAAAGGACAGGTGCCCATTGCATTCGTGGTTTTAAAAAAGAAAAAACCGTCAGAAAAACTTGAAAAAAAACTAATGAAATATGTAGATATGAAAATAGGACCGACTGCAAGGCCAAGCAAGTTTTATTTTATTGATGATTTGCCAAAGACGAGAAGCGGAAAAATAATGAGAAGAATTCTAAAATCTCTTTTAATTAATGAAAAACCTGAAGGGCTAATAACTCTTGTAAACCCAGAATCAGTTAATAAAATCAAAGAAGTAATAAATAACAGGAATATTTATAAAGGATAAAGTTATAGATAAAATATGATCACAAAAAAGAAGTTAATAATCCTTGTTATTATTGCGATAATACTTGCAATCTTTTCTTTTATTTTAATGGCTTCAGATTCAGGAGAAATAAAAACAAGTGCAAATCTTATTGAAGATATGGAAAGAGCTGGAAAAATCGGAATAAGCATTATCCCTTCAGAAGTAGAGGACAAATTAGAAGGACAAAATGAAAGATAATAAAAATACAGAAAAGAAAAAAGATATAACAGATATTATAGGGTATATTGCAATAGCAGTTATTGTGATTTCTCTTGCTTTTATAGGATTTAGAATTACTGGATTTGCAACAGATACAGATACCGCAACAGTTAATGTTACTATTTCTGATCTTGTCTCAATAAACTTTACAGTAGATTTTATTGATTTTGGGGATGGAGCTGTTGATGGAGGGACTGGAGGAGCAAGATTATACACAAATGGAACTGTAATAGATGGAACATGGAGTTTTAGTCCAACCTACTTAGTTTTAGAGAATATTGGGAATGTAAATGCTACTATTAATTTAAGCAGTAGCAAAGATGCAGATAGTTTTATTGGAGGAACAAGCCCTGAATTTAAAATCATAGTGAGTAATAAGAGTGGTGAAGAAAGTGCATGCATAGGAGGTAGTGCTGGAACATATACAGAAATTGGAACATCAAACATTACAATATGCGCTCCTCTACAATCTAATTCCACAGTTGATGAAATTGATATTAATGTTCAATTATTTATTCCTAATGATGCGGTTAGCGGGGCAAGGACAACAACACTAACTGCAGTAGCTTTTTCATAATTTTAAAAAGAATTATAAACTTAGATTTTTTATTGTTAAAATGAAAAAAGCAACATCAAAGATGTTTCATGTTTTCATTTTTAAAATCAGAGGAGAAAAATGAAAAAGGGTGTTTTTGCAATTTTGTTATTAGTGTTTTTTATGAAAGTAGTTTCTTCTGGCTCTGTGGGTATTACTCCTGTTTATTTTAAAGAATTCTTTGAACCGGGCTTGGAAAGGACTTACACTTTTGAAGTTAGTAGTTTAGAGCGCACTGACTTAAAAATCTATGCAACAGGGGACTTGGCAGAATATGTTACCTTGAGTGAAAGTTTAATCGAAGGAAGAGGCAAGTTTGATGTAACAATAAAACTTCCAGGATATATAGAAAAACCAGGAACACACACTGTTTTTATTGGAGCCATAGAACATGAGAAAAAAATTGAAGGACAGACAATGATTGGAGGCATTGCAGCAGTCCAGGCAAGAATAGACATTCTTGTTCCTTACCCCGGGGTTTACCTTGAACACACTTTTAATATTAAAGACATCAATGAAGGAGAAAAAACAGAAATGGAATTAAAATTAGATAACCTTGGAACAGAAGGTATATCAATAAGAGCTTCTTTAAAAATTTATGACAAGAATGAAACAAAAATTATCCTAAGTAAAAATCTTGAAGAAATGTTTTTAAAAACTAAAGAATCAAAAAAAATAAAAGAATATCTTGATACTGAAAACTTCACCCCAGGAGAATATTTTGGCATATTAACTTTGGGATATAGAGGAAAAACAGATAAATCTACAAAACATTTCAGAGTTGGCGAGTTTTTTATAGAGATAACCGATTACTCTTATTTGTTTGAGAGAGGGAGGATAAACCCCTTTTTAATTGAGATTGAGAGCAAATGGAATAGTAAAATCCAAGGAGTTTATGCAGAAGTTGCAATAACAGATGAAGGAAAATTTCTTCAACAATTTCAAACTCTTGCGACAAGTTTAGCTCCGTGGGAAAAGAAAAACTTAACAGGTTATATTGAGACCACAGAATTAGAAACAAAAAGATACACTGCAAGTATAAAAATCTTTTACGAAAACAGCTCAACGAACAAACTTGTCGCAATTTATGTCAAAAACCCTCCAGAAAAAGAAATATTCTTTTATATAGTGCTCGGCATAGTTCTCATAGTAGCACTAATAGCGATAGTATCCTTGATAATCAAAACAAGAAAATTAAAATATGAAAACAAAAAATAAAATTATTATTGTAGTTGCTTCTGTTGTTATATTGGGGATTTTTGTAATTTATTTTATTCCTTTGGATAAAAGAGTAATCCTTATTAAGTTTTCTCTTTCAAATAGAACAGGATTTGATTTGACATCAGGCCAACTTAACTTTGGGGCTATAACCCCAAATCATAGTTCTGTTAGAACTATAGAAATAGAAAATAACAAAGACAAAAAAGTAAATGTAATTATTAAAGTTTCAAAAGAAATTTCAGAGAACATTATAGCTTCAGAAAGTAATTTTTACCTTGAACCTTATGAATCAAAAATAATAATTTTTATAGTATCCACAGACAGATTAGAAGAATTTAGGGAGTATAATGGGGAGATAACAATCTTGTCAAAAAGAATTTAACAAATATTTAATATTATAAAAAAGGAGGAGAATATTTAAAAAATTTTAGTAGTCTCATTTAGTCAAATAAGATACTCCAGCTAAGAAAGTATTATAAGCTATTTCCGCAGCAGACCATACAGGCAAACAATATCTTTTTTTGAGTTTATTTGTTACAATGTAATCAACGCCCAAGTAAGGGATACTTCCAATTCCAATTGATTTAGCAGCTTGAGTCACGGATTTTAAAGTAATGTCTGCTTGATTTTTTACTGAAAGCAATCCCCAATATGCCATGTTTGGAATAAAAAATATCCCTCCTATAATGAATGTTTTTGCCCATGGTTTTGAAATTCCAAGTTTTTTATAAATTTTTTTAACAACTTCTTTTTCTGATATTTTTTCAGTATAGTCTATAAATTTTGGGTAAAGATAAGATTGATATACTGCAGCAAAAGCAGTAAATGCCAAATCTCGTGAGGTTATTTCCTCTCCTTGCACAATCCTTTTCGCAATGTAATCTCCTCCAATAGTTCCTGTAGCTTTTGATAAAAATTTAATTGTTTTTGGATATTTATCATATGCCTGATTATATAAATCGACTGTAAACTCTATTCCTTTCCAAGCACTATTGGAGATGTTACTTCCAATAGACTTGATTTTCTCTTCTAAACCCATTTTAAAACAATCTATTTTAATTTGTTTATTTAACCTAAGCCTTACTTTTTTAGTTTTGCAAAATCTTGTTTAATAGATTCTAATATATTTTCTAGATGTTTTTTTGATTGGGGATCATTAGGTTTCCAATTAGGACTATATAAATCATAATCATGTATAGACAAATCAATAATGGTATAGGCTCCATTTTCATCAACAAAATGAGTTCCATTATCTCCCCTATATAAGGAATATTTTTTTCCAAATATAATAAAATTTTGTCCAGGTATTATTGGATTTGGAAAATCAAATATAGGAGATTCTATGCTGTTCAATGTTCCCCCGTGTGGTCCCTCAGGGACATATTCTAATTTTAGTTTGTATTTCATTTTTTATTTCCTCCCGTCAATTTATTTAATTATAATAGTATTATTAGATATTAAAACTTAATGGAGTTTATTTTTGACAAAATGATAACATTTAAATATATCAATTTTCTTAGAATATTAAGATGCCAAAGAAAAGCGAGATAATTGATGAGAAAGATAAAAAAATATTAAGAGAATTAGAAGAAAATGCCAGACAAACAGATTCTAGTATAGCAAAAAAAATACGTCTTTCCAAACAAGTTACAAATTATAGAATACAAAAGATGATAGAGTCTAACGTCATAAGTAATTTTTATACAGTTGTAAATGTTGGAAATCTGGGGTTAACTACTTACTATCTATTTATAGAATTGCAGAAAATAAATAAAGAAAAAGAGAAAAAATTAATTGAAAAGATAAACTCTCTTGATGAAGTTGGTTGGCTTATTTCTTGTATTGGAAAATGGGATATTATCTTAAATATAAATGAAAGTTCTATCTTAAATTTTGAAAAAAGTTTAAATCAAATAATAAAAATTTGCGAACCTTATCTACACGACTATAAATTTACTATTCTCTCAGAAGCAGAACATATAGGATATAAATTTTTAGGATCTAAAAGATATACCCCTCTTTATCAGGGTGAAAGGGATAAATCTTTTAAATTAGATGTAACTGATGAAAAGATTCTGAGAATTTTATCGCAAAATGCTAGAATAAATTTAATTAGTTTATCAAAAAAAACTAAAATCCCTGCTCATGTATTAAATTATAGAATAAAGAAACTGATAAAAAGTGGGATAATTGAGGGATTTAAACCAAAATTAAATATAAATAAATTAGGGTATCAATGGCATTTATTATTAATCAATCTTAGTGTAATGGATGAAGAAAATAAAAGAGAATTAATAGAGTTTTGTAAATTTCATAAGAATGTATATTATATAACCTCAACAATAGGGGATTATAATTTAATGTTGGATATTCACATTAAGTCAACTGAAGAATTGACTAGAATTTTAAAAGACATTCAGGATAGATTTTCTAACCTAATTAAGACTTATGAGTCTGTTATGGTCTCTGAAGAATTTAAAATCGACTACATCCCAAAAGGTATAACTACAACTGCTCTTCTCTTTGATTTAGATGGAACCCTAGTTAATACAGAAAAATTTGATGGTAAAATATTAAATAAAATTTTAAAGCAATATCAATTAAAGATAAAAGAAGAATTTAAAGGTTATTCTTTGGATGAATATATCTCAAGAGCAACTAATGATAAAGCTTTACAAAAAAAAATAAAAGAAGGATTTATATCCCAATATGAACTAGTCTTAAAAAATATTCAAATTGAGATGAATAATAAATTGTTAAGATATCTTAGACTAGGAGTGAGTCCTCTTATTGCATTAGTTACTGCAAACAATAAAAGATTAACAAGGCAAATTTTAAAGAAGACCAACCTTTCAAAGTATTTTGAAATAATTATAACTTGCGAAGATGTAAAATATCAGAAACCCCACCCAGATCCTTATATTAAAGCAATGAAAGAATTAAATGTATCTCCAGAAAATTGTATAGTTTTTGAAGATTCAGAGGGGGGAATCAAATCTGCAAAAGCAGCTGGAATCAAAAATGTTCAAAAAGTTATATATTGAGAAAATAACATTCCCTTCAAATTATTATCTTATTTTTAAACATAAATATTTAAATATAAACAAATCTAAAAATTAAAATGAGGTTGAACATTATTATAGGTGGTGGAGCAGGACAAGGAATTAATAAAGTTTCAGAAATTATCTCTAATACAATCACGAGACACGGCTATTTCGTGTTTAATTACAGGGATTATCCCTCGCTAATTCGTGGAGGCCATAATTTTAATATTCTTTCTATATCAGATGAAAAAATAGAAAGCTATGAAAGTGAGATAGATTTCTTAGTAGCCTTAGATGACAAATCAGTGAATATTCATTTAAAGGAATTAAAAAAAGAAGGAATTATTATATCTTATAATGAATTTGAAAACGAAGGAAGAGATTTAAACATTGCTCTCGCTGGAGCCCTAATAAAAATTTTAGGTATACCAATTAAGGAATTAAATGAAGAGATTGAAAGAGAATTTCCTAACAATTCTAAAAAGATGGAATCAGCACAAAAGGGATATAATTCTAAGGAATCTTTATTGCAGTTTGAGAAAATAGAAAATAAAGTTTGGGTTGCTTCAGGGAGCAAAGCAATAGCTAAAGGGGCCATAAACTCTGGCTTGGATTTATATTTTGCTTATCCAATGACGCCTGCTACTAATGCAATGCATGAAATAGCCAAAGACCAATTGAAAAATAATTTAATGGTATTTCAGGCAGAAAATGAAATCGCCGTCGTGAATATGTCTCTTGGAGCTTCATTTGCAGGTGCAAAAGTTTTAATTGGAACATCTGGAGGGGGTTTTGATTTAATGACAGAAGCACTATCCTTTCAAGGAATTTCTGAGATTCCTCTAACTGTTTATCTTGCTTCACGCCCAGGTCCTGGCACGGGCGCTCCAACATATTCAGCACAATCAGATTTAGATGTTGCATTAAGAGGAGGTCATGGAGAGTTCCCAAGAATAGTTGTCGCGCCAGCGAATCCTTTGGAAGCAATTGAAAAAACAAATGAAGCATTATATTTGTCAGAAAAATTTAAGACATTATCTATAATTCTTTCAGATAAAAATTTAGCAGAATCAGAGTTCTCTTCGTCATTAAAAGAAAATAAACCACTCCAGATAAAAATTACAAGAGATTTGTCAGGAGAAAAAATCGTAAGGACATCTTCATACGAATTGGATAAACTCAAAAATTCTACTGATTCTGCAATAGATATAGAAAGAAATGTCAGAGCCCGTATTGAAAAATACAAAAAGATAAAAAAATTTGTTGAGAGAAAATTTGAGATGCTCAAAATTCACGGAAATAAAAAATCAAAAAATTTAATTATTGGATGGGGCTCAACTACAGGCGCGATTAAAGACGCGATAAAAAATCTTGACTGCAAATTTTTACAAGTAATCTATGTAAAACCCATATCAAAAAAAATAAAAAAAGAAATGCAAAATGCGAAAAACATAATCCTTGTTGAGCAAAATGTTACAGGACAATTAGGAAGATTATTAAGAGAAAAAATTGGAATATCAATCCCTGAAAAGAATAGAATACTAAAATACGACGGAAGACCTTTTGCAAGCGACAAACTTGAGAAAGAAATTAGAAGGAGGTTAAAATGAGTCTCTCAAAAACAAAACAAAACCTTTCAACAAAAGCAGAAATAACTTGGTGTCCTGGTTGTCTTAATTTTATGATACTTGAAAGTGTTAAGCAGACGATTGCAGGATTTATTGAAGAGAAAAAGTTCAAACAGATTGATTTTGCCATTGCGACTGATATTGGATGCCACGCGAAAATTTTTGATTATCTTAATTTGTCTGGAATTAATTGTCTGCACGGAAGGGCTCTGCCGACAGCAATTGGAATGAAGATGGGAAATCCAAATCTGAAAGTTATCGCTTTTGCAGGAGACGGGGGTATTTATTCTGAAGGTATAGGGCATTTGATTCATGCTTTCAGATACAATTCTGATATAACTTTGATAGTGCATGATAACCAATCTTTCTCACTAACAACAGGACAACCGGCTCCGACAACCCAGCAAGGTTATATTTCTAAAGCAGAGCCGTTGGGGTTATTTGATAAACCTATTAATCCATTAAAAATCGCTTTAGCATTAGGGGCGACTTTTGTAGCAAGAACGAATGCGAGAGATATCCCACATATGACAGAAGTTTTTACAAAAGCAATAATTCATAAGGGTTTTTCATTTGTTGAAGTAATACAAAACTGCTTGGTATTTAATTTAGAAGTAAACAACAAAGACAATTTAGTGTATAAAATTTCCGACTGCCATAACAAACAGAGAGCAGAAAGACTTGCAGAAGAATTTGATTATAATTCTAAAAACAGGAAAATCCCTATTGGGGTTATTTATCAGTCAATAGAACTAACTCTTGAGGAGAAATGGCCTCAACTAAAAAAATTAATAGACAAAAAAACTAGTTGGAAAGAAAAATGAGAAAGAAAGTAGGTTATTATTGTGTGGATATAAATCTTGAGAAAACAAAATGAAAGGTTACGATTTTAAACTATAGAAGTTATTCTAATTAATGGAAAAAAGAATTTTGTTTATTGGAAGATTCCCTCCACCAGTTCATGGTGCCGCCTTAATGAATGAGAATTATTTTAATGCATTAAATAAGGATAAAAATTTTAAAGAAATAACTTTGAAGAATATTTAGAACCTGCCTGGGAACAAGTTTTGTCAGATATTTCTTATGTTGCAAGAAGTTTAGAAGGTTCTTCAACAGAGCTTATTGTTGGCAGTATTCGCAACACTAAAGATATTGAGAGAATTGTATCAGCATCTTCCCAAGTTATTACAATTCCTTTTAAGATAGTTGAAAAATTAGAGAATATAAGAAAATTAAAAGCAACTGGACTAACTCACCCAATGACTCAATATACTATTGAAGAATTTGAGAAAGCTGCAGGAATTTATAAAGAATAGATATTTATATAAAATAGTTTTTAAGAATAAGTTTAAAATGGAAAAAAGAATTTTGTTTATTGGAAGATTCCCCACACCAGTTCATGGTGCCGCCTTAATGAATGAGAATTATTTTAATACATTAAATAAGGATAAAAATTTTGATATAAGAAAAATAAAAATTAATGATTCTGAATCTTTAGATGAATTGGGAAAAATTAATTTAAGAAAGTTTTTTGGATTCTTCAGGGCATATTTTAGAACAATTAAAGAACTTCTTTTTTTTAAACCAAATTTAATTTATTTTGAAATTGCACCAAAAGGATTTGCTTTTTATAGGGATAGCATGTTTGTTCTTTTATGTAAATTATTTAGAAGAAAAATTATTTTTCAATTACATGCTAAAGGAGTTTCATCTTCAATAAAAAACTTATTAGCAAAAAAGTATTACAGACAAGTTTTTCATAATTCAAAGGTTATTTTATTATCTTGGTTGCTTTATTCTGATGTTGAAGACGTGATAAATAAAAATCAAATAGAAATAATCTCAAATGGAATAAAAGACGAATTAACTGAAAAAAGATTTGGGGAAATAATAAAAAAAAGAAACCAAAACAAAAAATCTATCCTTCTATTCCTTTCAAATATGATTGAATCAAAAGGTTCATTTGATGTTTTAAAAATTTGCAATGAATTAAAAAAACGAAAAAAGAATTTTGAATGTTTATTCGTAGGTGATTTCCAAGACAATGAGTTTGAAAAAAATTTCTTTAAAGAATTGAAAGAATTAAACTTGGAAAAACATTGTAAATATCTTGGCTCAAAATACAATAAAGAAAAATTTAAAATTTTAGAAAAGACAAATTACTTAATTTTTCCGACAAGATACTTTGAAGAATGTTTTCCATTAGTTATTTTAGAAGCGTTTATGTTTGGAATTCCTGTTTTATCTTATAATAATGGAGCAGTTAAAGAAATAATTTTAAAAGATTATTTAGGTTTTGTAGCAGAACAAGGCGATTGGAAAAAATTAGCAGAGCAAATTAAAAAAAGATTAAACAAAAAAGAAAATCCTAAGAAGGTAAGAGAATATTTCAAGAAGAATTATCTTCTAAGAAAGTCAGAAGAAAAATTGAAAAAGATATTAAAATGAAAAGATTGAATTTTGGCTGTGGAAACAAGATTTGAAAAGACCGGATAAATATCCAAAGAAAAAAGTCTGGAGGAGTTTTAATGGAACAGGTTATTTATTGAGTTAGAAAGCTCGTCTAAAATCAGAAATTAGGAGACTGCCAGATTTTCATGAAAAAATTTAAATATTCTGGTTAAAGCATGAGAATATTTAACTGATTTTGTGAATTAATCTAAACCTTTTTGCAATGAGTAAAGCTCGTGATACTTTCCTTTCTTCTTAATTAACTCTTGGTGATTGCCAACTTCAACAATTTTTTTTTATCTAATACTACTATCTTATCAACATTTTTAACTGTTGAAAATCTATGAGCAATAATAATGGTAGTTCTACCAGAAATTAATTTTTTAATCCCTTCTTGTACACTTTTTTCTGATTTTGCATCAAGAGCTGATGTTGGTTCATCTAAAATTAATATTTTTGGGTCTTTAAGAAAAGCCATTGTTATAGCAACCCTTTGTTTTTGACCAACAGATAATTTCACCCCTCTTTCACCAACGAATGTTTTATATTTTTTGGTAAAGACATAATAAATTCATGGGCATCTGCTGCTTTTGCAGCTTTAACAATGTCCTTAAAACTTGCCTTAGGATTTGCATATTTCAGGTTATTAATTAAAGTATCATTAAAAATACTTATTTCTTGTGGAACTATTGCTATTTGTTCTCTTAACCATTGTAATTTTAGTTTAGAGATATTAATATCATCTAGAAAAATGTTTCCTTTAGAGGGCTGATAATATCCAAAAATAAGTTCTGAAAGAGTTGTTTTCCCAACTCCACTTTCTCCTACTAATGCTATACTTTCTCCAGAATTAATTTTTAGATTTAGATTGTTTAACGTCTCCTTGTTTTTGTTGTAACTAAAACTAATATTCTTAAATTCAATTTTCCCTTTAACCTCTTTTAATGTTTTATCTCCGTGTTTCATTGCTTCTGGGACAACATCCTTTAATTTGATTATCCTTTTAATTGCTACAGATGCTCTTTTATAAAAATTATAAAATTCGCCTAATCTAAAGAAGGGACTAAAAGACAAATTAATATACCCAAAAAACATTATGAATTCCCCTTGTGTAATTTGACCATTTCTTAAAAAGAAAATCGCTGTTCCCAAGATTATAACAAAACTTAAATTATAGATAATACCTTGGATATGTTGGAGTCTGGCAGATTTTTCTGCACTATCTTTGTAAGGTGGAAGTGCTTTTTTTATAAATGATTTAAAAAATTGTTTTTTCTCATTTTCTTCCATAGCAAAATTTTTTATTAAGAAAACATTGTAAAGTTTATCATAGACATTTCCATATTCTTTTTCAAAAGCATTAACCATATTTTCTTGACTTTTAAGAACTGGCTTTGTTAGTCTTAAAGTTACGATAGAATAGAGAACAAACGTAAAAAACACTATTAATCCTAATTGCCATTGAATTATCAACATTGCTATTAATGCAAAAACTAAAAATATTATTGATGGTAAAATACTGGAGACCATTTGAATAAACCGTTGAAGATTCCAAGAGCCTCTAGTAACCTTTTGTAAAATCTCTCCAGTTTTTTTAGTTTTATGAAAAGATACCGGGAGAGTTAAAAAATGTCCATAAGCTTCAACTTCAGATTCTAAAGAAATTTTAGCTCCAAGAGTGTCCCCTAATGCTGATGTTCTTGCTGATGTGAAGTTTGAAATCAAACCCAAAACCGCCCAAATTACAATTAATGATAATAAGAGAGTTATTGTTGTATTTGGAATCAAAGCTAAATCAAAAAGCCTACCATAAAGATATGGAACAAAAGCTGTTAAAACAGAACCAAATGTAGCTATAGCTATAATAATTGCTAATTCTTTTTTATGTGCTTTAGACATGTTAAGAAAGAATCTCTTTACAGACGATTCTTTTGTTTTTTGTTTAGCCATGTATAGAGGGATTAATTTTGATTAATAAATGTTAGGTTATCTATTATGATAACACTTTTTCTAAAATATTATCACCCTTTTCCAACAAACATTTTAGATAAATCAGTTGATGTAATGCAAGAGATGGTTTTTAAATAGATTAGATTAAATTTTATAAAAAGCCATGCTACGATGCAAAGTAATTTCTTGCATCAACTTTTTTAATTTTATAATCAAAAGAATTTAAGATTTTTTTTATTTCTTGTAAATGCTTCTTCCTTCCTCTACTTTCAAAAATTATTTTTGGATGGCTTTTACTTAATATTTTACTTGCACCATTTAAAACTTCTGGCTCTGCTCCCTCTGCATCAACTTTTATTAAATCAACTTTTTCTATTTTAAGATTTTTAATAATTGTGTCTAACTTTTGTCCCTTAACTTTTTGGTATTTTCCACCAAATTGTTCCTTAATACTGTGCCCCCCACGGTCGTTATCTTTTAAGTAAAGTTTTAATTTAATGTCCTTATTTAAACAAGCTAATTTTAGAGGAGTTATATTAGTTAGATTATTAATTTTTATATTCTGTAAAAGTAATTTATAATTTTCTTCTTCTGGTTCTATTGCTAAAACTTTACCATTTTTCCTTACTTTTTTCCCTACCATAATAGTGTATTTTCCAATATTTGCTCCAATATCTATAAAAGTCCCTTTATCTAAATTAAAATATCCTCTAAGGTCTTTTTCATAAGAGGGACTTATTGTTTTGATTAAACCAATATCTTTTTTACAAAAGAACATTCCGTCTTTATTTTTAATGATTACGTCAAAAATTAAAGAATTTGATAATCTTTTTCTAAATAAAATTAAGAAATAGTTAAAAGGTAATGTTAAAACATACCATCCTATTGTAAATTTATCCTTAAAGGAATTCCCTTCTTTTATTAGTTTTATATCTTCTATTAAGATTTTTAATTTTTTTAACATCTCTTGATAATAGATAAAAAGGATTTATGAATGTTATGTTCTATCCTAATTAAATTTATAAAATCTTTTGATTTATCCCCTTGTATGAAAGCAATAATTTTAGCAGGGGGGAGAAATACTCGTTTATTAGGAGAAATTGATATTCCTAAACCCTTGATTGAATTTGAAGGAGAACCAATATTATTAAGGCAAATAAATTTGCTTAAGAAAGAAGGATTATCAGAAGAAGATATTTTTGTTATAACAGGTCCTAAACATGAAATGATTGAAGCGATTCATAAAAATGCAATCTTTAATCAAAAGTATCAAGAGACCAGTAATGGATATGGAGTTTATTTGGGTCTTAAGGAAATTCTATCTCTGGAAGATTTAGATTTTAATGAAGAAATTTTAATATTTGATGGAGATTTAATTTATGATCCTTGCTTGATTAATTCAATTTTTAATTCAGACAAAAAGAACTTTTTAGTTTCAAAACTAACTTCTTATTCAACTTCAATTAAAGATGAAATCTTTTTAGTTGATAAGGATATGCAAGTACAACAGATGCTCGTCCCTTCTAAAGAAAATCCTCTTAGCCCACTTTACTCAGGGAAGAATCTTTTTGTTTATTTAGGAATACTAAAAGTTAGTGTAGATAAAGCAAGGGAACTTAAAAATTCTTTAGAAAATCAAAAATTTTGGAATACTTGGTATACCATCCCCTTAGTGGATATAGTAAACAAAGGGGGGTTTTATACATTTGTTTTACCAAAAAGTCTAAAATTTTATTTTGAAGTGGATGATAAGGAAGATTACCAAAAACTACAAGAGTTAAACAAAATACTTGTTTCAAAGTCTTATAAGATGTTTGTGGCAGGACCTGTCAATATCTCTAAGAAAACAAAAGAAGCAATGGTTTATTCCGAAATAGGACACAGGGAATCTGAATTTTTAGATTTATTTAAGGATATAAAAGAAAAACTTCTCTATGCTTTTGGTGTTGACTCATCACAAGATGAATATTCTGCAGTAGTGATAGGAGGGTCCGGAACTTCTGCAACTGAAACTCTTTTGTCTTCAGTGTTACATCAAAATAGAAAAATTCTTATAGTTAGTAATGGTGCTTTCGGAGAAAGAATAGATGAAATTTGTAATCTCTATGAGATCCCCACACTTTGCTTAAATTATGGTTGGAGGGGATATCCAAATCTAGAAGAAATTGAAAAAAAACTTAGAGAGGACGAAGGAATAGAAGCCATTGCAATAGTCTTGATGGAGACAAGTACTGGAATGTTAAATCCTATTCATAAAATCGGAGAATTATGTAAAAATTATAATAAAATCTTCATTGTTGATGCTATAAGTGCATTAGGTGGGGAAAGATTAAATATGAAAGAAGATAATATAGATTATTGTTTAGCAAATACCAATAAATGTTTAGAAGGTCTCCCTGTCCTCGGGTTTATTTGTTTTAAAAAATCTTCTTTAAAAAAATCTCTTGATATTAAACCAAGGTCATACTCTCTTGACTTTTTTAAGCATGTAAAATATAGTGAAAATAACCAAACTCCCTTCACGCCAATGATACCTCTTTACTATATGTTAAGACAGGCCTTAAACGAACTTATTGAAGAAGGTTTAGAGAACCGGTGGGAAAGATACAAAAGGAATGGAAAATTGCTTAAAAAAAATTTAAAGGAAATGGGATTAAGATTTTATTTAAAGGAAGAAGAAATGTCTAGTCTTATGATCAATCTTTTGATTCCAAAGAACACAACATATGAATATCTTCACGATGAATTAAAAAAAAGAGGTTACATAGTTTATCCGGGAAAAGGACCTTTATCAGGGGAAGTAATTCATATTGCTAATATAGGAAAATTAAACGAAGAGGATATATCGCAATTTTGCGAGAATTTTAAAGATATTCTATGGAAATTATTTCTGGACTTCTCCTTTGAGTGTTCTAAATTGAGAGCAAATCCTAGCGAATAATATCAAGGACGCAAAGACAGCATAAATTAAAACTGCGTAATGTAAAAGATTGAATATTCCAAAAAAGAAAATATAATTAAAAGGCCAATCAATCTTGAAAAAATATGATAACTCCTCCCTAATTCTACTCTCTTTTTTGTTTTTATGTTTAATTTCTTCCTTTTGCAAAGAGGTCTTAAATAATTTAAGGTGCCCATTTACTGTAAATGAATATACTCCAATAAAACCAGCTATAAGAAAGATGTTATTTGGAATTTTTAAAGGGTTGCTAAAATAAGCTCCAATCGCCAAACTAATTATCAACAAAGGGGTTACAATTGTATGGTGAAAATGATCATGATATGCCCCCTTTGGTGAGTACGACTTTCTACATCTTGCCACTTCACCATCAACCCAGTCTAATAATGTAGATAGGTGGTAAAATAAAATACCTATTAATGAATAGATATATAACCCTTTCATAAAGAAAATAACAGCAACCAACCCGAAAAAAATCATTAAACCACTTACTTGGGTGGACCTTATTGAAGTATATAAAATTGTTTTAGTAATGTAAATTGAGATATACTGATATACTTTGTCTCTCCAATTACGCTTTGGATTAAAAATACCTGGTTGGCATATTTTCCTTAAGTTTTTAATAGATTGAGATTTTATTTCCATTCTT
>Ga0315548_1001812_pt1 | contig 17350 bp, 16 predicted proteins | sample SalMarSW160110MG_2_FD_202540 | JGI IMG/M metagenome (GOLD analysis project Ga0315548, IMG submission 202540) | Salt marsh sediment microbial communities from the Plum Island Ecosystem LTER, Massachusetts, United States - Salt Marsh Sediment SW1601-110 ...
GCACCTGCTTCGTCTGTTTCCTTTTTTGAGCAACTGTTTCAGCCAATTCTGGTTCCTCATAGATTAGAGGGAATGAAAGATGTATTACTACCTTATTAACATGCAGAAAATACCCACGTATATCCCTGACATGGTGTTTTTTTCGCTAACATCATAGTTTTTACAACCTTTTTGTTAAAACAACTTCTTCGTGTTTCGCGTCATATCTAATAAACTTGTAACCTTCATTGAGGAGTTGATTTTCTTCTTCTCTTGTCTTTGCTCGCTTATCTTTTATGGAAGGTTTTACGAGAAAGTGAAGCGGGTGATGTCTTCCACTTTGGGCTGCGTTCAAATCACCCCGTGTACTTTGCAGATACAGTTAAAAGCTTTCTTCTAGGTATTTGCGTATATCATTTATAGACAATTTCCTTATTTGATATTTAGGAGAAAAGGAGCAATGTTTAGAAAGAAGAGTCCAGAAGAGAAAGAGCTAAAGAAACATATTCCATTTCTGAAGTCCAACCATGTCGGGGAGAGCCTTGCAGCTGTGTCTACGATCGTTTCTATGGGCTCAAATTCTCCTGAGACGATGGGACGTTATATTGTATCGTTGCTGCCCAAGATGCTAAAAGATGGTAACGCAAGGGTCCGCACAAGGGCGGCGTTCATAGCCTCAAACATGCTTTCAATCTCACCGGATATCCGCAGGAATTTGATTGAGCAAATCATTGAGCTTTTGAAGCATAACAACTTAGAGATGAAGGGATACGCAGCAGGCATTATAGGCAGAATTGCGGAGAACTATCCTGAAGATTTGAGAACTCACATAGGGAAAATAACGCCGCTGTTCTACAGTGATAATTTGTACACTGCTTGGGCAGCTGCAATGTCCCTTGGGGAAATAGGGTACAGGGCTCCCCTGATAGCTGAAGATTTTCTTCCGTTCCTAGAAAGGGAAATACGATATTACTCCCCTACCCGACCTGTTCTTCCAGTTATTACCTGTAACCGCATTAGTCTTAGGTCCCCCACGATATTAAAGAACTCGATATCCCCTTTGTTAGACCTGGCTAAGGGCATTAAAGACCCAAAGAGTGTGGATATGGGTTTAGAAATCTCTCTAATTCTTGCCAGACTCATGAACGCCCTCCCAGACCTCATCGAGGCACACCTAATGCCACGCGTCAATTCATTCTTAGAGGATAAGAACGTTGTTGCGCGCTGCTCAATTGTCTATTTGATAGGTGAATTAGGGATGAGACAGCCGTATATAATGAATGAACTGTTGCCGAAATTGACCCAACTGAGCGATGATAAGGATGCCCGTGTTAGATGCCTGATAGCCTTGGCGCTGGGAAGAATAAGCTATAGGTCCAAAGAGTTGACTGAAAAAACTGTACCTGAGTTGATGAAGCTGCTTGAAGATAAAAAAGATCGTGTACGGGGTGCAGCGGCTATTAGTTTGAGATATATAGCCGCGAGCGCTCCTGAGCAAATAGCACCTATAATGCCAAAGCTGCTAAAAATGTTGGATAACAAGAACAAGGTACCACGGATGGCCGCCAGCTTCAGCCTCCAGCTAGTTTCAAAGGTCGCTCCTGATCTAATTGGAGACGTCATCGAGAGAGCTGGTAAAGCGATAGCTGATGGATATGCAAGCACCCGAAGAGGGGCGGGGTTCGCACTGCACTTCATCTCCAGATATCCGGACAGCGTGATCGACAGAGGACTCCTGCCTGAGGTCTTGAAGCTTATGGAGGACGGGGACGCTAACGTGAGGGGAAGGGCGGTCTTAGCACTTAAGAACATGGTTCCAGCATTCCCAGACTTCGTGCTTAAGCATCTCAAGAAGATTCTGGAGCTACTAGAGGACAAGGATGGCGGGGTCCGGATGAATGCTTCTTATGCTCTGGCTGAGATAGCCGACTACCACCGCGAACCTGTGAAGGAGATAGCTTTAGAGAGGATGGTGAGGCTCCTCGAGGACAGAGATAAAAGGGTGATAATCATTGCTGCTTTCTGCCTAGGAAGAATCTCCTAACCTTTCTACCTGTTTAGCCATCATGCAGCGACCTCTCTTTGTTTATTATAACGCTATGGCGTTTGTGAGCGGAGCGATAATAAAATAAGCGTATGCTCCGATGTTAGCTGAAGATATGGAGGCTTCAAAACGAAATCCTTGTTTTGAGCATCAACTGGGCACAAACTTTCTGGGCTTCTACAATTGATTCGGAACGCGTCTTAACAATGATAATAAAATCCGCAAAATTTCAATACCCAAATCTAAGCTTGTAAACCCAAAAAACCGATAACTAACTTTGCTAACTCTAGGAGAGTGAATGAAACTTGGCTTTAAATGGAGTAATTGCAGCGCTAAAGAAGAAAAAAACGAAAAGCAAAGTGAAAAGAAAAGATAGCTATTCAGCATTTTAATGATATAGTACAAGCGTTAAGCTTAAAGAAAAAAATGGAAATTGCGGGAGATGTGGAGATGTCACCAGAGGCGGTATGCAATCCCTAACAACACATCCCTTTTATAAGACAGCTCAAAATTTTTAAATCACAGACGGAAAAAGAAATCTGCTTAGTCTCCCCAGTAAACAGTTTCTTGTCATTCATTACTAGCAGGTTTGTTCAGTAATGCAACACCGAATCTTGAGGGAGTTTCAACAGTCTTCCTTTATTTGGATGCAAATATGATTACGACTTTTGAAAGATTATCGATAATTTTTCGATGAAGAAAGTTAGGGGGACTGATTTGTCCTAGTTCTTTAAGTGTTTCTTTGAGGTCACGAAGATTCGCTAAGACTTAATATTTCTGTGCAACACGCGCTTTTGCTCATGTGTTAGAACTTGTGCCTCAATATTTTAACTATCGTCTTGCCAGCCTCGCCGTCCCCGAAAGGATTCTTCCAGCTGTTGCTTCTGCCAAGCATAAGCCTTGTCATCTTAACTATTTCTTCGGGCCTTGTCCCAGCTAAGACGTTTGACCCAACCTCTAACGTTTCAGGCCTCTCAGTGTTATCCCTCAAGGTTACGCATGGGACCCCTAGGATACAAGCCTCCTCTTGGATTCCACCGGAGTCTGTCAGGATTAGCTTAGCTCTGCTCTCCAATCTCAGAAAGCGGAGGTAGCCGACTGGCTCTATTAGGGTTAGGCCTTCAGGGTTCAGGGCAAACTCGCTTATCTTTTTCTTGGCTCTGGGGTGTATGGGGTAAATCAGTGGAAGCCCGAACTCGTCGCGGATGAGCTTCAAGCCGTCCAAGATCCCCTGAAACCTCTCCCTGTCGTCGACGTTCTCCTGCCTATGGGCTGTAACAAGAAAGTAATCGTTGCCTTCAGCGTTCAGATCGTTAAAAGTGTCAGATGGGTTATTTAACAAACCAGAATTTTGGACAGCAACATCCACGATCGTGTTCCCTGTCACGAATATCTTGCTGTCCGACACTCCCTCCCTGAGAAGGTTCCGTCTAGCACCCTCGGTGGGAGCGAAAAGGAAGTCAGACATGTGATCAGTCAAGACTCTGTTCGTCTCCTCGGGCATCCTCCTGTCGTAGCTTCTCAGACCAGCCTCAACGTGGCCAACCTTAACGCCCAACTTCACCGCCGCCAGTGCACCAGCGAGGACGCTGTTTGTGTCCCCCTCAACCAAGACGACATCCGGTTTCTCCTCAAGCAGAACCCCTTCCACCCCGGTGAGTATCTTGGCTGTCTCCTCAGCGTGCGTCCCAGAGCCGACATCCAAGTTGTGCCTAGGCTCAGGCAGATCAAGCTCCTCAAAGAAAACCCGATCCATGCTATACGAATAGTGCTGCCCTGTGTGAAGGATGAAGTGGTCTAGCCCTTGACGTCCAAGCTCCCGGATAACTGGGGACATTTTTATTATCTCAGGTCTGGTTCCAAGGATGACTGCTGCCTTCACTTTACTCTCCTGCACCTAAAGATGACGGTTCCGCCCTCAGTATATGGCTTCCAAGGATCAAGACACTGTAGATAAGCGTGCTCCCTATCCTCAGGCTTAGTCAATCCGAGCTTAACGGGGTCCGCTCCTTCATCTAGGGCTACAGCGTAGTGGAGTAGGATGGGGAGGGCGTGCACGCAGAGTGCATCGGTTTCATTTAGAAGTATCCTTGCCCCATCGATCAAGATCCTGTCTCCAACCTTATGAACAGGACATCTCCCTCTGACCTCAACTACCTCTACCTCTAACACTTTACTTATCTCCCTAACAGGTCGCGAGCGCTATCGAGCGGTGCATCCTTTGACGCGGTTATTAATGAGGTTTCTTCAACCAGAGGTTTGACGGGGTCAGTGAACAATTTCAACTTCAACTCCCTTGTCTGTGAGGGAGAATCTGTGCCATTCTAGCCCGTGTTTAGTTAACGCCTTAGTAACTCTTATTGCTTTTGTTTTCTTGATATTTTATTCTAACCAGCAGCAACAGAAACGAAAGTTAATTATTTAAAGAGCAAAAATTCTCGCTGTTGAAGACCGAAAACCTTCAAAATCAACCGGAAATTCGTTATCACCCTCAAACCAAGAATCATGTTATGTACGTATCTTCTCAGCGTGAATGAGGTTCAAGCGGAAATCAATTTCCACCAGTGCATAAGATGCAAAAAAGGAAGGGAATGGTTATTTGCAGTTGCTGTTTTTTTCTATCGCCTCCATAGTTATTTTATACGTTTGGTATATTGCTTCCGCTGCATCGGTTAGTCCCTTCTTTTCTTGGGAAGAAAGAGCGGTGTACATGGAGCAACCAATTGAATTTCCCAGTCTGAGAGGAACACTAACGAACACAGGTTCAGGCAGCCCATTGAATTTCATGGGTGTAGCTACAGGCAAAACCTCGTTCGTGTTTCTGACAATCGCTCTCACTATGTCTCTGAACGAGGCTGCTGGTCCATGTTCAGTGCCTCCAATATTGTCTATGATAACTTTCGAGACAGACTTCACGTAAGAGTCGATTTCGTTTCTGATAAGCGTCTTGTTGTTTAACTTCACGTATTCATTCAATGGGAGACCGTTGATTTTTACGGTTGACCACAGGATGGTTGCGCCTTTTCCATGTTCTCCCCCCACATAGCCTTCGACCGTTGACACGGGTACTTTGAGGGCTCTGGCTAATCCAGACCGTAACCTCAATGATTCGAGGTTAGTTCCAGTGCTAATCACAAAATCGGCTTTAGAATATTTTTTGCAGACCATCGCCATTGCATCAACCGGGTTAGTAATCACAACATATTTTGCAGCCGGGTTGTTTGGCGCCGTTGTCTCCGCGATATACTTTACTATTTGTCCGTTTTGAACCGCCAAGTCTCGTCTGGTCATCTGGACCCCGGGAGTTCTTGGCTTTCCAGCAGAAACCAAGATTATGTCGGCTCCAGCAACATCTTCGTCCCTTACGCATGCAATGATCTCAACATCTAAGCTTAGACTTGCGGTTACATGCTTAAGCTCTTCGGCGAAGGCATTTGCCAGACCCGGTTTTGTGTCACAAACGGTTATTGTGTCTGCCAGTTCGGTGCACATTATTGTGTAGGCTGTTGGGCGTCCCACCCGTCCTGTTCCTATTTGGGCGATATGCAAATTCGGTTTCCTCTTGAGATTAATACGAAGAGTCTCTTTTTATGTGTCCTTTTTCGATAAGGTATGCGCGGAGAGCTTCTTTCCATTCTCGTGGTTCTAAGTTATATCTGGAAAGTTTTGTGCTTGTTAACGCAGAGAATCTTGGTCTTCTAGCCTTCACGATTAACTGTTCGGTTTTTATTGGTTTTAAAACAGGATTTAACCCTGTGATTTGAAAGATCTCCTGGGCAAATTGATACCATGAACAGTAGCCCTTGTTTGTGGCATGATATACCCCAAATGGAAGTTGAAACTCCAAAATTCCTTTCAAGATTGAAGCGGCGTCTTTAGTGTAAGTGGGGCTCATCCACATGTCGTCGATAACAGTGATGGACTCGTTTTTCTTCGCTTTTGTTATTATTGTCTCCACGAAATTTCCTCCCTTACCGCTCGCTCCTGCTACGCCAAAAACACTTGCTATTCTAACGATGTAGTGTTTGGGGTTTTGTCTTGTAAAGTGTTCGCTGGCTAGCTTGGATATTCCGTAAGTGTTGATGGGGGCGGGAACATCATCTTCAGTGTAAGGTTCTTTCTTGGAGCCATCGAAAACGTAGTCTGTGCTGATGAAAACAGTTGTAGCGTCTATTTCTTTAGATATCACTGCCACGTTTCTTGCGCCTAAAGCGTTTACGGAGAAGGTTTTCAAAGGTTCGTTTTCGCATTGATCGGTCTTGTGGAAAGCTGCGGTGTTTATGACGATGTCTGGTCTATGTTCCTTCAGGATAAGGCAGCTGTCATAGTCTGCTACTTCGATGTCCTTATGGGCGAGACCTACGACCTCATGTCCATTTTCTAATGTTTTCATGAGGTCTGTGCCGAGTTGTCCAGTTGATCCTATAACGGCTATTTTCATAATATTACTCCGTTGATTTCCGTGTCTTTAAGAAACTGTTGCATCTCTAGAAGATGTTTGTACCACTTGACAGTTATAGTCCGTGGATCATCTGGATTTAATGTCCCTTCTTTGAGGGCATCAAATACATTTCTTGCTCCTTTTCTAATTGTGATCTGAGGCTTGAAGTGTAGGGTGTCTTTGATTTTGCTGAAGCTTACTCTATAGCTTCGGGTGTCGGGAGAGCCGTACCATTTGTAGTTGAAGGGCATATTGCATGATTCTGCCACGAGTTTTGCTAGATCGAAGATCTGCACATTCTGTTCATCACTGCCTACATTAAAGACCTGACCATTGACAAGTTCTGTTTCTGCTTCCAAAACTTTGATGAATGCATTTGATGTGTCGTTTACGTTTACGAAGGGGCGCCACTGTTTTCCGTCTCTCATAATCGGGATTTTGCCATTTCTGTAGTAGCCTAGGACCATTCCGTTGATGGCTAAGTCAAATCTCATTCGGTAAGAAAAACCATAAACCGTAGCCTGTCGGAGCGCTGTCGCAGAGAATGTTTTGTCGGCAAGCGGTAAGACCTGCTTTTCAGCCATCATGTTGGCTTTCGCGTAAGTCGTTAAAGGATTCAAACCCGATTCTTCTGTTATGAGTCCTTCTTGGAAGCCGTAAACACTGCAGGTGCTGGCTAAAACATATTTTTTGATGCCATATTTTTTGGCGAGGTTGGCTACTCTAACTCTTCCCTTGTAGTTTATGTCTAGCGTTTTTTGTGGTTCAAGTTCGCCACTAGGGTCGTTAGAAAGCGCTGCTAGATCAAAAACAGCATCTACGCCTTTCAGGATTTCCGGATTAAAAAATCGGATATCGTCCTTGACAAGGGTTATCTTATCAGCTATGTCTTTTATCGAATCGGTTCCGAAGAATAGGCGATCTAGGCATGTTACATTGTAGCCCTTTTCCAATAGGATTCTGGACATAACGGAGCCTATGTATCCTGCTCCGCCAGTTACTAGCACATTCATTGTTTATTCTTTTCCTATTTGTAGGGGACTCTGAACCAGTCCCATGGTTTGCCTACGCGAGGATCATTCTTTTTGCCGTTTATTTCTGTGGGAATTATTGTTTGGTCGTTCCATGGTCTGCGATGTTCATCTGGATTTTGATAGTTATAGAGTCTGTTAACGAAATATACTGTTAATGATGGTTCGCTGCTGACGGTTTTTGTTCCATGCAGATATTTGCCGGGTATTCTTACTACTGTTGGTTTTTCGCCGCTGGCGATTACTTCAGCCATTTTTCCTGTTTTTTCGTCATACGCACAGATTTTCATGGCTCCCTTCAGCACTAAAAAGTGGTCTATTTGGCCTTTCAAATGTTTGTGCCAGGCTCTGACAACGTTGGGGTAGCTGTAGCTCAGGTTTGCCTGTGTTATCTGCTCGTCTTCAAAAAATTCTTTCCAGTCTTGCCGGAAGGCTTCAGAGAAGAAGCCTCTTTCGTCAGGCAATATTTTGATTTCGTATGTTTTCACTCCCTTAAGGGCATATTCTTTCATATCTCCACCTCCGAATAGTCACCCACATGAAGTTTTAAGCATCCGGTTCTATGGTTTCTTGTTACCTTAGCGTTTTTTCCTATTAGGCTCTCTTCCAGCCTATCGACGCCAGTTATCTGTGCGTTTTCTAAGATTACACTGTATTCAATGGAGCTATCAATGATTTTTGTTCCGTTACCTATACTTGTATATGGACCAATGAAAGAGTTTTCTATAACGCATCCGTCCCCAATTACGCATGGTCCTCTGATGGTGGAGTTGACTATTTTTGCGTTTTCTTGGATGGTGACTCTTCCTTCAATTTTGCTATCTTGGGCTACGCCTTTGATTTCTCGTTTTGTGTATTCGTCTAGGATTTTTGCGTTGGCAACGAGGATGTCATCCTTTTTTCCGGTGTCTAGCCACCAAGTGTTGAGGGTCTCCGCTTTTACGTTGAATCCCATGTTTATCATTTCTTGTATGGCGTCTGTGATTTCAAGTTCGCCCCTCCATGAAGGCTTTATCGATTCTATGGCTTTGAAGATGTTGCTTGAAAAGATGTAGGTGCCGACTATTGCAAGGTTTGATGAAGGCTCTTTTGGCTTTTCAACCAATTCTACAATGTTGGCTTTTTCATCCAGGGTTGCTACGCCAAACTTTGTCGGGTCATCTACAGGCTTTAGAAGTATCAGAGCATCCATCTCTTCTTTGGTGAATTTTTGTACAAAAGTTGTCAATCCCTGTCCTTGTAGGTTGTCGCCTAGGCACATGATGAAATCTTCTTCTTCCAAGAAAGGTTTGGCTGTTTTGACGGCGTGGGCTAAGCCTAAGGGTTCTTGGGGGATATAGGTGACGTTAAAGTCCCATTCTGATCCGTCTTGGACGTATTCTTTAACGTAGTGTCCAGTTTCTGGAGCGATTATTATCCCGATTTGGTTTATGCCTGTCTCAGCTACTTGATCGAGAACATAACCGAGAACAGGCTTATTAGCTAAAGGAATCAGTTGCTTCGCTAACGTGAAAGTTAATGGCCGAAGCCTAGTTCCTCTGCCACCACTCAATACTAAAGCTTTCACGATTGGCACCAATAGAATATGTTATTTCTTGTAGTGTAGCATTAAAGTTTTGTCGAATGGGGTCCCTTTTTCACTCAAAATGCACGAGCATAAAAGAAACGTAACTAACATTATCTTAGCGGTGCGGAGGCTCTACCTCCAGTTTTCCAATAAAAAAGCCTAGTTCTATAGCGCATTAGTTTCTTTTAGTTCTGTCAGTTCTGAAAGTGGTTTCTGTTCTACTAGTGCATATGAAATGCGCGCGCAAAATATTGCTATCGAATTTTCAAGTAGGATATCCAACTACACTTAGATATATTACGCTCTCTTCTTCTCCATCTAATCCAACAATCTTGTTAATTTCATCATCATAAAACGCGCCAACTTGACAAGAACCCAAACCCAAAGTTGAAGCACATAAAGCTAGATTCTGAGCAATATGACCGCAATCCAAATACACATAACGATAAGCCCTTTGCTTATACTTCCATTTTGACCTAACAAAAATCCCAGACCAAACAAAAACAACTCCAGCAGAAATAAGTGTTTCTTGCCCCAAACAAGCACGAGCTAACAAAACTGAAAAATCACCAACATCCAACTCTTCCAACAAATGCGACTTTATATCATAATGGTACAAACCCATATCCAAACCATCTATGTTTTTTGCAAACAAATAGGTCTCAATTGGATATAATGCTCCAGCCGACGGCGCATTTCGGAACTCGTAGCCTCTTTCTACTCTTTGAATACCCGTGGAAGACCATAAAAGGTACCCCAATTGCTCCAAACTCAAAGATTTCTCAGAAAACCGACGAATACTCCTACGCTTTCTTATAGTCTCATCAAAAGACAAAGTCTCAACCTGCCCAGGAAAGGGCAGCTCAATTTTTCTACTAGCGGCATAATGCTTATAGACTTCAGGTTTATTTGACCAATCTAAATATCCCCCAGCCATCTTTTTCCGAACATATTTAGTAGATCGCTGAAAATCATCACCAACATTATCAATCAATAAAAACCCTCAAATTTGATACACATAACAACATATTTTTATGTTTTGGGTTGTGCGTGCGTAGTCTATGCGCGCGATGTGAAATGTACTCAATATAATGATAAAAAATATTGTTTTTGAAGATGTTTTGCCAAGTCATAATATTTTTGTAATCTGGTTCAAAATTAGACATATGGCAAGTCGAATTCAGAAAGTAACTTTGTTGCCTGCCCTTTGCATGTTTGTTTTATCAATCTTATTTGCGTTGGTTTCGTTTCTGATTATTGATTTTTCTTTGAAACAGGGTCTATTGATTCTTATTTCAAGTCTCTTTATTGGGGGATTGCTCTATACTGTTTATTGGGGGTATTCGTGGGTTTTTTCAAAAAAGCTTCATGAACGTGATAGTGGTTTTCTTCTGCGTATTCTTTCTAATTCTCGTCTAATCGGTTTTGTCATTTTGTCTTTGGGGTTGATTACTTTAGCTTGGGTTTTTCAATTGGTTTGGAATGATATTGTTGTGTGGGGTAAGGATTTAAGTCTAAGTTTTTTTGGTTCCAGAGTGGGTGAAGCAATTGGTTTGGGGATAGGTATGAGAGTGGTATATTATTTCTTTATAGGATTGACATTTCTGCTAGTTGGTTTGGTTGTGTTGCTTCATAGATTCCGTTCATGTCCTTACTATTTTGGGTATTTAGGGAGTATTTATCGGAAGAATCCTATTCCTAGTAAGTGCTTTGATTGTTCATTGAGGATGGATTGCTTGATGACCGACAACCGCTCTAGGATTGGAAAATAAATTGCGTGTGCATTAAGAATTGCAGATGTTACTGTGCAGAATTATGGGCGATTAATCAATAGAATGAATGCTTACTCGATTGAAAAAAATGATTGTGGTTACGAAGAGGCTACTTGAACAAGGCGGGGTAGACTCTTCGTGGGATCTAGAGGCGTTACTTCTAATAATATTGTAAGTTTACGAAGAGTCTATTGAGGGGGAGAAGGCTCTTCGTAGAGTTTTTGTAGGGCAAGGGTATTGTGCGAAGAGTCTATGTTTGTGGGTCTTGCAGAATCTTATGCGTGCGCACCGTTCCAAATTGTGTTTATGGGTTTGAGGCGTTTGGAGAATGAAGGTTTAATGCGTAGCTCTGACCATTGTAGTTATGTTGTCTTTGTGGTGTCTGGAGGTGAAAAGAAAATGGGCGGCAAATTCAAGTCCAAGAAGAAGGGAAATGGGCTTTACACGAAGGGTGAGTTGAATAAGCTTATTGATAGTCTGTGTCATCCACTCTTCGAAACAGATGAAGGTTTCATACTGGTTGATGGGCTTCTACACGCAATGGTTGAACAGGATCCGCCTGTAACCGTTAAGAAATTCATAAAGTATAATCTGCCTAAGTTATTGGAGCAAATCGGCGAAAAGAGCAGAGAAGTTCAACATTAGCCCTAAATCTTGTGTGGAGCATGTAACACGTGCAACACGTAGCTGTAACACACACCTGTAACACATGTGAGCACGCCTGTAACACCTGTAAAACCCATGATAATACGTGTAAAACAGGTAACACGATTGGGTCGTCGTAGCACTAAAACAAAACTTGAAAACGTTTAACCCTCAGCTAATTTGAATATGAGAAGTTGTTAACAGCTTGCGTGCGCATTTTTCTAGAAAGTGTAAAATAGATTTTTCCGTTGATTAGAACGGTTTTTCATGTTTTGTTTCGGGTTTTTTGTTTAGTTTTTTCTTTTGTTGTTGTGAGAGTGTATTTTTGTCAATTGACGAGGATTTACAGGTTTAGGCATGTTTAGGCAACCCGTATCCTTACCGTTCATTGTATATGTCATTTTTCTGTCACTTTTTTGTCACTTTTCTGTCAGGTGACATTAGGAATTGTCAATTGACAATTGGCGTTTGGACAGTCCCATCAAAGTGAAATTTAAGATTGGACGGGATAAACCCGGAGAATAGAGTAAAGTAGTTTTTGGAAGGGGTTGCGGGTGATAGAAGAACATTAACAGAGAATGGGAACAAAAATAGAGGGATTATCGGTTTTTGGGGTATCATCTTCCGATTTGGTGCAAGAAGGCACATAAGATTTGAATCGTTTCTTTTTGGTGAAATTCTGAATTTATGGTGCAATATTTTTTGTGACTGTTAAAGGGGTGTGTATGCCTATGCTCTTGAGGGATAGAAGGAAGTGGGTGAGTTCACGAAGAGCCTTTCTTAATTGTGACTAAAAACGAAAGCGTCCAAGAATTGGATAAAGGTGGTTAGGGTACACGAAGAGGCTTCCTAGTTCAAGATTATTATATTTTCTCCCCTTGTTATTATCGAGGTTGACTATGATCAGAAGTCTAGAAGATGAAACAGGGAACAGTTGCTGTGTTTAAAACAAGATAATAACTTAATTTTTGGCACAGGAAGGTGTGATGTTGAAAGAAACTGGCATAGTCAAAATGGTATGTTATCAAGGGAGACTCTTCGTAATACCTTCTTTTAGCTTGAGCACACAAGGACAGTGAGTTTCGCGGTGTGAAATAAGAGCGGAATGAAGAGATTTTTTAGCTGCTTTGAAAAGTGGTGGTCAGTCGTTCGAGGAGATATAGGGGTGTGAACTCGTATTTTTCTCCGAAGAGGGTGGATACTGCAAAAAGATAAGGGGCAGATGCGCGCCTCAAAATTGCCCCCAAACTCCAAAAGGACAATAAAAATCATTTTTAACCATTTATTTAACTCCCCCGCGCGCACTGGTTCTGTCAAGATGATTTAACTTTTTGAGAAGAGTTAGATGAATCGAATGTGAGAAAAAATGAATTTAAATACTCTGGATTGGGCTACTTTAGTTGAATAATGGGAGGAGACTGTTGGATTTCATTATAAAGGTACAAAAAAATAATATGATGTGTGTGTGAGATATAACACAAAAGGGGAATATAGAATGAGATACATGACTGATTTTTGGGCCAAAATTGGGGGAGAGGCTGAAGCTCTGGTAGGTCTTGCAGGAGGGAGCAATATTTGGACTGGAGACAGCGGCAGGGAGCATCGAGATGATTTAGCAAAAATACTGATGAAATTTCTTTTGCAATCCCAGCCCGACCATGTAATAGTGGCTCCTCGGGTCGCGGACGCGCCAGTCTTAGATGTTTTTCAGCTTTTTGGTTATCCGAGGCTGCTTTACGACACACCCGAGGCTAAGAAGACAGTCTCTGACTTCTTCTATAAGTGGGGCCAATACTCAGTAGAATTCAATTATGAAGCTTTTCGAGATAAGATTCAAAGAAACACCAAAGAGAAACACCTTATCATAACACGCAAGCGCTATCCTACATTTCCTAAAACAACAATACCATACAAGGCTGGATTCATCTATCTAGGTCAGATAAATACCGGGGCATTAGTGGCACGTTGGCGTATAGTCTTTAGAGATGTGCCAAGCGGCTATAGACACTTCTTATGGTTAATCCCGATGAAGATGATACCTTCCGGTTTCGAAAGGGAGGAACTTATACAGATGCGTGAAATCTCTGATCCACTCAAGCGCGCGCAAAAGGCTCTTGATCTACTCAGAGAGAAAAGATGGGGGATGGACAGGTGGCGCCCCATAACCTGCTCCACAGTCGAGGAAAAAATTTCATCCCACTAGTTTCGACCGTGGGCACGGCGGCTGCTGAAGAGCCGCTCTAACTTTTTCAGTTGCCTCTGATCTTTTCAACCGTGTTTATGATTCGGGATTTCATTGTTAATCACTTGGTTTGTCTTAGCCAATGCCGTAGTAGGTGATGCCATATTTTTCTGCTTCGTTGGGGTTAATTATTCTTTTGTCATCTATTAGGACGGTTTTTCTCATGTTTTGTTTGAAGGTTTCGGGTTTGGTTTTTGAAGGCAATTGCTGTGGATAGTTTTTGATTTAGAAATGATGCCCCTCCCCCCTCGGTTTTTAACATAATTTGATATTTGACTCCAAATATGATTATGGCTTTTGGAAGATGTTTGTTAATTTTTCGATGAGGTTTAGTGGGATGTTAAGTATGTAGGAGAGGGGGCCAAATCCTTCTAGGGTTTCTTGTAGGTTTTGGGTGTCTGTTTTGTTGATGGCGCCTAATAGTGGTGCAGCTAGAGTGTATGTGGCTAGGAAAATTAGGGTTCCTGTGATTAGTATGATCCAAGGGGGTTGGGTGAGTTGTGAGGTGGTTATGTAGGTGATTGTGGCAGCTAGTGTTGATGCTAATAGGATTCTTGTTGATGAAGAAAGGTTGATTTTGGCTGCGAGATGTAACGTTGAACAGGCTATAAGGGGAGATTGTTTTTTGATGTAATTATAGGATTTCGGTTAGCGTTTGGATTTTGAATTATGCGAGACCAAAATAGTTGTTGTTCTTTTCGATCTTTATAGACTTTATAGGGGGTAGCTGAAGAGCTTTTGCGGAATCGTTTAATAATTGCTCGTTCTATAGGAATTATGGTGTCAATAAGTGACCGTGACAGTTAACAAGGATGAGTTACAGCTAGTGCTTGATAAATTGGACACAGTCAAACTTGAACTTCTGAGGCTTAGAGCGTTGCTTTTGCCCGAAGAAGAAGCAACTGACGAAGAGAAAAAGGAGCTTGAAAAAGCCCGAAAAGAAATAGCAGAAGGTTCAAAAATAAAGCTTGAAGATTTAATTAAAGAGTTGTGTTGATTCTCGCTTGTTTCAGGTTATACTCTCTCAAAAAGCCAGAAAGGCTTTCAAAAAATTACCTGAACATTATAGACGCAGAATTATTGAGCTTCTCCAATTTTTTCGTGAAAATCCGGTTCCAGCTGAATACTATGACATAAAGAAGCTTAAAGGGTATAGGGACACATATAGAGCAAGAATCGGTGACTTGCGAGTAATCTACGAAATCGTGTGGAATCAAAGAAGTGTTCACGTGTTGGTGATTAAACCAAGAGAAAGTGCTTACTCTTAAAAATGGCTACATCAGAAGGGCGAACGAAAGGATTGTCATAAGACTGGGAAAGGATAGTTTTTCTAGACATAAAGGTGCTGTCTTAGAGGTAGTCTTACAGGTTTCGTTGTCTTCTTTTTTTATTCAAAACGTAATAAAGCAAAAAATGAATAACCATCACAGAAACTTGTTTGACCATACGTTTACGGAGTCTTTTGTCCATCAGGTTTTTTTGTTCAAACTGAACAAGAAGTAGTAGTGCCATAGCGCCTTAGTGTGTACTACTACTTCTATAAAGTTTTGAAGGCTACGTCTTTGCTGAAGCTTGTGTATATAATTGATGAAAAAATTTTTGATGTACAAAAGATGCTCCCGCTAGGTTTTCAACATATCTTGCTGAATAGGAACCAAATGATCATATGGTCGCTAGGTCCATCGTAACTTCAGAAGGCTCTCAGTTTTGTTATTGTAGACGTCCTAGGACAGCCCACAACAACAAATGAACTCTTTTTGTTCTTGTTATCTGGGTTTCTCTTTGAGACAACATCTGCTTAAGGTGAAGTTTGGTTGTTTTTGTTATGTTATTTGTGTTTATTCTTTCTCATGGATTCTAAACTTATCTTCTTGCATGAATTCATAAAGGATAAGAGTAGCTTTTGGCGAGATGGAATGGGAAAGTGCTTTCCTATTTTTCTTTTAGAATCTTGAAGAAATCTTCTCTGTTTAAGCCCGCTTCTTTGATTATTGCTCTGATTAATCCAGGTTTGATGTCTTTTCCGGGATGGACTGGTATCACTATTCTGGTTTTTCTATCGTCTATCATGATGACATGTGAACCTTTTTGGCGAATGACTTTGAAACCTGCTGTTTGAAGAATCTTTATTAGTTTTTGAGGAGTGATGGGTGAAATTTTAGGCAAGCGCCTTCACTTTCTGTATTCCAACCACCCTCTGTTGTAGAAGGTCTTTCTTTTCCTCTTTTTTCAGAGTTTCCAAGTAGAGGTCGATGGCTTCTTTTGCGTTATTCATAAGTTCTTCCAGAGTGTCTCCTTGGGTGTGGCAGCCAGGTAATGCTGGTACAAAGGCTACGTATCCGCCTGTCTCATCCTCGATGATGACTACATCAAACTCGTGCATTGCTTATCATCTACGATGAAATTCAGGGGTCAATATAAGACTTTTGAAAGATGGTTGTTAATTTTTCGATGAGAGATAGTGGTATGGCGAATAGGGGAGTGAGTGGTCCTAGTGCTTTCACCGTTTCCGGGAACCGAAATGCAAACTTTATTGCACATTATTTTTTTCCACAGTTCTTGCACATTTTGTTTGATGTTCCAGCATTGAAAAATGTCATGGATAGAGGATGCATAGAATCCCTCAAGGTTTACATCTCCTTTCCGATCAACGCTCTGGACATCTTGCCGTAAACATTGAGCATCTTGGCTTTCCTAACAGGATTTTCTTCGGTATCAATCCGTTGTCTGATGCTGCGCAATTCATTTTCCAGTCGCCTAAGAACAATTAGTTTCTCCTTCAAGTGTACTAACTCCATTTTGTGCCACGCTTCATTTTGCCTGATAGAAAATCAACAATAATTAGTTTTAAGTCATATGAAGATATACTATGAATTGACGTTAATTATACATGTTCCGATTCCGAATAAAAACATATAGAATGGGGGCGGCCATAGCACAATAGAAAAACACAGGAATAACATGCTTGCGCTAAGCATTTAAGGAAGTGAAAGACGTGAATATAAAGCATAATGTGGGATTTAGATGGTGGTTCCTCCATATCTCGTATCGTATGCCATTACAAGGAATTGCAATCTTAAGTGTAAGCATTGCTACAGTGATGCTACGGATACACCTGCTCCTGACGAGTTATCCACTATTGAAGCGAAGAAACTCTTAAACGATATTGCAGGTTGGGGCATTAAGCTCTTGATCCTGGATGGTGGTGAGCCATTATGCAGAGATGACTTCTTTGAAATTGCCAGCTATGCTTCAAGCAAGGGCATTAGAGTTGTAGTAGGAAGTAATGGAACTCTCATAGACAACCAGACCGCTCTGAAAATGAAGGAAGCTGGAGTGCGTAGCGTAGCCATATCTGTAGATGGAGCGACAGCTAAAACTCATGACGAATTTAGAGGCGAGGATGGCACCTTTCACAAAACCATTGAGGGAGCTAAAGCATGTAAAGAAGCTGGTCTACCATTCCAATTCAACACGATAATTAGAAAAGAAACTTTCCGTGAAATTCCCGATATCTTGAGGCTCGCCATTAAAAGTGGGGCGAATGCTGCAGAATTCTTTGACCTTATACAAGTTTCAAGAGTCAAGGAAAGATGCGCTGAAGAAATCTTGAGCAAAAATGAGAGAAA
>Ga0315548_1001814_pt1 | contig 17348 bp, 14 predicted proteins | sample SalMarSW160110MG_2_FD_202540 | JGI IMG/M metagenome (GOLD analysis project Ga0315548, IMG submission 202540) | Salt marsh sediment microbial communities from the Plum Island Ecosystem LTER, Massachusetts, United States - Salt Marsh Sediment SW1601-110 ...
TGCCGCTGCCTCCGAACAGGCTTCCCTGTTCGGACCATTGTTGTCGGGCGGTCTCACCATAGAGGGCTTGAGGGACGGTCTGATCCTCCATCCCACCTTGGGGGAAGCCGCCCTGGAAGCGGTTCTAGAAATCGGTCAGTAGCGTTGCGGATGATCACCGGGAATCGAGGATCTCGATCGCCCGTACCAGGAGATCCTTGAACAGATCGTTGTCCACTTCCAGGGCTACGTCGGTGTTGGCGGGCTTGCCCGTTATGCCGTAGACATCGGCCACGGTCCGCCCCCGGGTCAGCTCCCCGTCGGTTTCGATCTCCACGTTGAGCTTCCGTGTCTTGATCACCTCCGGCCTGATCAGGTGAGCCACGGCCAGGGCGTCGTGCAGCGGTGCGCCGTCGAAACCGAAGATGTCCCTGTTGGCCTGGGCGAAGAACTTGAGCAGCGGAGCCACGACCCGGGAGACCCTGCCGTTCATCGCGGCCAGCCGCTCGATATCGCCGAAATCGAACAGGGCCTTGTTGGTCACGTCCAGACCCACCATGGTGATGGGTATGCCGCTTCCGAACACCACCTTGGCGGCCTCCGGGTCCACGTAGATGTTGAACTCCGCCGCCGGGGTGATGTTGGAATCGAACACCGCCCCGCCCATCAGCACGATCCGTTCCAGCTTGGTGGTGATCCGCGGATCTTTCAGCATGGCCAGGGCTATGTTGGTCAGCGGTCCGGTGGGCACCAGGATCAGAGGGGTCCCGGATTCCATGATGGTCCGGATCAGGAAGTCCACCGCGTGCTGCTCCACCCCCTGGAATCCCGGCTCGGGAAGGTCGGCCCCGTCCAATCCCGAAACCCCGTGTATCTCCGGGGCCACGGTCAGCTCCCGGAACAGCGGCTTGTCCGCTCCCCGGGCTACCGGAATGTCGGTTTCCCCGATCAGGGTCAAGGTTTTCAGGGCGTTCAGGTAGGTCTTCTCACCTGTCTGATTGCCCGCCACCGTGGTAACCCCCAGCAGCTCGAGCTCAGGCGAAGAACTGGCCAGCATGATGGCCATCATATCGTCGTGGCCGGGATCGCAGTCGATGAGGATGCGTTTCATGACGACTCCTTGAACTCCGTGACGTCCGTGACCTCCGTGATCTTCCCGACCCGCTTGGCCTCTTCCACCCTACGGGTCCGCGTCTTCAGAGCCTGCGCCGAGTAGATGGTGAGGGCGATGACGGTTGCCAGGTAGGGGATCAGTGCAATCAGCTCCGAGGGGATTTGAAGGCTGGCAAAGTAAATGGCCAGAGCATTGACCGCTCCGAACAACAGCGAAGCCAAAAAAGTACCCAGGGGCATGTACCCCCCCAAAGTGGCTGCGGCGATGGCGATCCAGCCTCGGCCGGCCGTCATGTCCCGGGCGAACCAGGACACATAGCCCATGGACAGGTACAATCCCCCGAAAGCTCCAAAGAAACCGGAGAGCATCAGGGCCCACATCCGGGTCCGGTTGACATTGATGCCCACCGACTCGGCGGCGTTGGGATTCTGACCCACCGCCCGGATCCGCAATCCCAAAGGAGTCTTGAAGGTGATGATGTAGAACACCACGATCGCCAGGATCGCTCCGTAGGTCATGACATTGTGACCGCTGATGATCGCTCCCAGCACGGGAATGCTCTTGATCAGGGGGATATTCAGATCGGGAAACACGAAGCTCTTCAGGGAACTGGAGGATCCTTTGTCCCCACTGGCCAGAAAGAGCAGAAACACCGTGATACCGGTGGCGAAGAGATTCAAAGCGATGGCCGCCAGGATGATGTCCGCCTTCAGACGGAGATGGAAGTAGCTCAAGGCAGCACCCATGGCCACTCCGGCGGCAACTCCGGCCAGCAGGGCCAGGACGAGGCTTTCAGTGAAAGCGCTGACCAGAACACCTACGAAAGCGGAGACCAGCATTGTTCCTTCCATGGAGATGTTGATCGTGCCGGCCAGGTTGGATATGGACACACCGATAGCGGCGAACAGCAGGGGCGTCATTACCCGGAAGACGGCGAATCCGAACTCAATACTCAGAATGCTTCTCAAGAGGGGGCTCATGCTGTACTTCCTCGCTCTGCCTGACGGACCGTGATGCGGTACTTCCACTTGCTGAGGAAGGCTTCGGCGGTGATCAGCAGGATGATGATCGACTGGATTACGGTTATCATCTCCGCCGGCACGTCGGACATGAGGTTCAGCACCCTTCCGCCTACTCGAAGGTAAGCCAGGAAAAAGGAAGCCGGAATGATCAAAAGGGGATGGTTCCTGCCGATGATGGCCACGATGACTCCGTCCCAGCCGTAGCCCGGCTGCCCCAGGTTCTGCCACACGAACCTGCGGTGGATGCCCATCACCTCGGTCATCCCCCCCAGGGCGGCGAGAAATCCCAGGATCACCTGGCAGAGAATGATGACCTTGAAGACACTGATGCCGCCGAAACGGGCGAAGCGTTCGTTGAACCCGGTGATGCGGATCTCGTAGCCCGTGGTCGTATGGTACAGGAAGTAATACACCAGCAGGGCGAAGACCAGGGCCAGGATGATGCCGTAGTGAATCCGCGTGCCGGGAATGAACTGGGCCAGCCAGGCTGATTCCGGCAGCTGGTAGGAAACGAGGAACCCCGCCTCTTTGTCTCTAAAGTGAAAGTTGATCAGGTACAGGCCGATGAAGTAGGCGACATAATTCAGCATCAGGGAGGACACGAGCTCGCTGGCCTGCCATCGGGCTTTGAGGATAGCCGGAATGAAACTCCACATTGCTCCGGCCAGGCCGGCCATCAGCAGAACCAGGGGGATGTGGATAAAGGCAGGCATATTTGTGGACACGCCAAAGGCGGTTCCCAGTGCAGCACCAAGGTACAAAGAGCCTTCCGCGCCAACGTTGAACTGCTTGGCCTGGAAAGCTACGGCTATCGCGAGACCGCAAAAGATGATCGGCGAGGCGGTTTCGAACACATGGGCCAGTCGGGATCGCGAAAGAAACGGCCCGAGCAGGAAGGACTTGAGGGAAAATCCGGGTTCCTCACTGATCAGATAGATGAGGAAGATGCTGATCACAATACCGATTGCGATTGCGATGATGACCCGAATCAGGGTGAAGTATTTAAGCAGAAACTTTTCCACTGACGGCCTCCTCTCTCTGAACCCCCAGCATGTAGGGACCCAAATCCTCGGCCGCGACTTTGGACATATCCTGAAAGTGGGCGACGACTTCTCCGTTGTACATTACAATGACCCGCGTGGAAAGTTTCAGGATCTCATCAAGATCGGCGGAAGCCAGAAACACGGCCTTGCCCCGGTCCCGAGCTTCCCGCAGAAGGCGATGCACCATCTCCTCAGAACCGACGTCGATCCCCCTTGTCGGGTGAGCGGCGATGATCAGCTCCGGATCCGAGGAAAGTTCTCGGGCCACCACCACTTTTTGGATATTCCCTCCGGAGAGGGAGGAAACCGGCGTCTTGGTTGACTGGGCCAGGATGTTGAAATTCTCGATCAACTCCCGGCTGTGTTTGGAGATCTCCTTCCACTGCAACCGTATTCCTTTGGAGAAACCTCGCTTGAAGTAGCGGTCGAGGATGAAATTCTCCTCCAGGGTAGCCTCCTCCGCTACCCCGTCCTCCATACGGTCTTCGGGGATGTGGCATAACCCCAGCTCCCGTATCTTTCTGGGGGACAGACCGACCAGGCGTTCCCCGTTTAGGGAAATCTCCCCCTCCGACGGATCCAGAAGGCCAGCCAGGATGCGGATCAACTCGGTCTGTCCGTTGCCCACGACGCCGGCCAATCCCAGAATCTCACCGGAGCGAACGTCGAAGGAAATCTTGTTCAGCACCAAAATCCCCTCATCGTTCACATAGGAAAGATCGCGAACGAGCAGTACCGGCTCCCCGAGCTGTATCGGTTGAGGAAGGCGCTCAAAGCTGATATCCCTGCCAACCATCAGGTGGGCGATGTCATGCTCGGTGAGCTCGCTGGCCTCCCTGGTGTCGATGACCCGGGCATCCCGCATGATGGTCACTCGATCGGCGATCTGTTTGACTTCTTTGAGCTTATGGGAGATGAAGATGATCGTCTTGCCCTGCTCCTTGAGATTCTTGAGGGTTTTGAAGAGGATTTCGGTTTCCTGAGGCGTCAGTACCGACGTTGGCTCGTCCAGGATGAGCAGCTCGGCGTTGCGGAACAGGGCTTTGAGGATCTCTACACGCTGGCGCACCCCGATGGGCAGATCTTTGATCTTCTTGTCCGGGGGAACCGGCAAACCGTACTCTTCGGACACCCGACGGGTGATCTCTACTGCCTTGTCCGTATCCAGGAAGAATCTGACCCGCCTCGGTTCGTTGCCCAAAACCATGTTCTCCGCGACGGACAGGTCGGGAGCCAGCATCAGGTGCTGGTGAACCATACCAATTCCCATCTGAATGGCATCGTGAGGGCTGCGTACATTTACCTTCTCACCTCTGAAGAAGATCTCTCCTCCCTGAGCATGTTCGATGCCAAAGATGATTTTCATCAGGGTGGTTTTACCGGCACCGTTCTCACCCACGATAGCGTGAATTGTGTTTTTTTCCACGCCGACGCTTACACCGCGGTTGGCGATCACCCCGTTTCCATAGACTTTCAGGATATTCTTTGCTTCCAGGATCGTTTCCATGATCGAAATCCCTTCATCCTGCCGCATGCAGGTATTGGCCGGAGGCAGTGAGAAATAAAAAAAGTGGGGACCCGTCGGTGATCCCCACTGCTTGCTCTATCGTTAAAAAACCGTGTCGACGGCAATCTCCCCGCTAATGATTTTCTCTTCCAATTCCTTGACCTTGGCACGGAACTCTTCGGGAACGAGCTTCCGGTAGTTTTCGTTGTCGGCCACGCCGATGCCACCTTCGGCGATTCCCAGGGTTTCTGCCTGCCCGACCGGCAGGTTGCCTTCAACATACATCTTCAGAGCCCGATAAAGGGACTCATCAACGTTTTTCATCATAGAGGTGACGATGTTGGCGGATTTGCCCGGATCGGTGTCTTTGTACAGGAAGTACTGGTCCGAATCCACCCCGATGGCGTAGCGATCCTTGTCCTTGGCCGCATCGAGCAGTCCTATTCCGGTCTCTCCGGCCACGTTAAAGGCGATGTCCGCTCCCTGCTCGTACTGGGCCAGGACCAAATCTTTTCCCTTGCCCGGATCATTGAACAGTCCCGCGTAGGAGACGAGCACCTCCACATCCGGATCTATATACTTGGCCCCTTGGATATAGCCGACCTTGAAGTCATTGATAACCGGGATATCCATACCGCCGAGAAAGCCGATGACCTTCTGCGGATTCGCCTTGGGCATATCGGAGGAGGTCACCAGGGCCCCCAGCGCGCCGACGAGGAACGATCCCTCGTTCTGGGCGTAGAGAATCGAGTAGACGTTATCCATTCCTTCCTTCGAATAATCCACCGAGGTGTCGTAGGTGATGAAGACCTTTTCCGGATGCTTCGGGGCAATCTCATGCAGATAGTCCACCAGCTGCCAGGTCCCGGCGATGACGATGTCCCACTCACCTTCGGCCAGCTGGGTGATATCCGGTTCCCAGTTCGCCTGCTCGTAGGTCCCTTCGATGGTCTTGGTTGTGAAACCGAACTCTTCTGCCGCCTTGGTCACTCCCCGGTGAGCGGAGTCGAAGAAGGACTTGTCGCCCAGTGTCCCGTTCACGTATAGGACGACCCGGACCTTCTCCTCGCCCTTTGCAGCCGGCTCCTCTTTCTTCTTGCAGGCCGCCAGCCCGAGCAGACCAAAGGCCAGTAGCACAACGAGTAGCACGTACAATACTTTTTTCATTTTCCCTCCTTGCGGAAATAATTGGTGCATCTTTATTACGCCAGATTGCATATCTCCATCAGTATACTTTGGAATCCGGCCTTGTCAATTTCCATGATCAACTTGAGCCGATTCCCCTGCTGCCGAACGCTGGCTCCCCGCCGGGGTGAGCCGGTCGGCTCCATCTTCAGATTGCAGTTAGTTTCCTTCCGGGCGATGGCCGGCTTTACAACATAGGCCATGGCGATGGGATCGGGGAACATCGCCGCCCTGGCTCCGTACACCTTGTCGATGTAAGCGAACAGGGGCTGGTGCATGTCGAGGAGCAGCTTTCCTGCCTTGCTGTCCCCCAGGCCGAGGGCACGGATCTCCTCTTCGGTGTGCGCTATTTTGACCGCCGCGTCCCAGGGAACAACGGTCAGAGGTACCCTGCTGTCCAGAACAACCTGGACCGACTCCGGGTCGGCGTAGTAGTTGAACTCGGCGCAGGTGGTGACGTTGCCCCGCTCCAGAGCGCCTCCCATCGACACGATTTCACCAAGCAGCTCTTCCAGCTCCGGATAGAGGTTCAGGGCGATGGCCACGTTCGTTAGCGGCCCCAGGGCGACCAGGGTCAAGCCCGGGTTTTCCCGAGCCAGACGAAGGAGGCCGTCGGGAACGCCTGCGCTCTCGATTCTCTTTCCCGCATCGGGAAGCTCCACATCTCCCAATCCATTGCTTCCGTGAACCCCCGCGGCGTGATGCGGCTGAGCGATCAGGGGCCGGGATGCACCGCGGTACACGGGGATATCCTCCCGTCCCAGAACGGGAAGCAGGCGGAGCACGTTTTCGCTCACCTGGTTCACGCCCACGTTGCCGCTCACCGTGGTCAGACCCAATACCCCTATCTCCGAATGGGCCAGAGCGATCATGATGGCCACCGCATCATCGACGCCGCAATCGGTATCGATGAGGATCTTCTTCATCGTTCCAGCTCCCGCTGCACCGCCTCCAGCAGATCCCGGATTTCGAAGGGCTTTCCCAGGTATGCTATGCGGTTCGCCTCGATGAAACCGACGGTCTCGACGCTGACAGTATCACCGGTGATGAACAGGAACCGGCTAGGGGCTTCCGACCTTTCCGAGGTCAAGCGCTGGTACAAATCGATACCGCTCAACCGGGGCATGCGCACGTCGCAGATGATCAGATCGTAGTCCTTCGCTCCGATCTTCTTCAGTGCGCTCAACCCGTCCATACTGGTTTCCACCTGGTAGCCGGCCTGTTCCAGCACACGGACCACCATCGCCCGTACCACCTCGTCATCCTCCACAACGAGCAGACACCCGGTTCCGTTTTTATCAGCCGCCGGCTGCTGACTATCGGCATCCTCCTTGTCGGGGGAGTTCCCCACCAAGACCACCGGGATCTGCACGTAGAAGCGGCTGCCTTCCCCGGGTATACTCTCCACCCAGATCTGCCCGTCGTGCTCGCTGATGATTCCATGGCAGACCGAGAGGCCTAGACCGGTCCCCTTGCCGGGCGACTTGGTGGTGAAAAACGGGTCGAAAATACGAGACTGGACCTCTTCCGATATCCCGGGTCCATTGTCCCCGATACAAATGCGTATGGAGCGTCCGGGGGTGCGGCCAACCGCTGGCCGTTCCCCCGGTATCCCGGCTTGGGTCGGTTGCTCGATCTCTATCAAATCCGAGGATACGGTAAGCACTCCACCACCGCCCGCTTCGAACATCGCCTCATAGGCGTTGTTGATCAGATTGACGAACACCTGTTGAAGCTGATCTGCATCAGCCATGGTCGCGGGAAGATTCCCGGCAAGACGGGTGTGGCATTCGATGTTTCGTGATCGAAGCTCGTAAGCCAGAATCGTCAGAGTACTGGTCAGGACATCATCAACAAGCACGGGGCGTCGCTCCGGGCGCTGCTGCCTGGAGAAATCCAGCAGGCTGCGCACGATCTTCCCCGCCCGGTGTGCCTCCGAAACCAGTTTCTCGAGATCCTGTTTGACGCCGCCGTCGAGCTCTCCCGACTGCAGCAGCTGGGCGATCCCGATGATCGCAGTCAGGGGATTGTTCAATTCGTGGGCTACACCTGCGATGAGTTTCCCGATCGCCGCCAGCTTTTCACTTTGAACGAGCTTGTCCTGGGAGGCTTGCAACGCCTCCAGCTGATCTTTGACGTTTTGATGAAGCTGGGCGTTTTCCACGGCGACAGCCGCCTGATGGGCGAAGCTCATGGCCAGATCCGCCTCTTCGTCGGAGTAGGCTCCCAGCTTACGGCTGTCGATGGTCAGGCAGCCGATCATTCCCGCCCTGCCGAGCAGAGGTACGCTCATCCAACCCTTGATATACTTGGTGTTCCCCCAGCCGTGAAAACGATCGTCCGCCGAAGCGTCCACCAGAATGAAAGGGCGCCCGGTTTGCTCGATCTCCCGCTCGATCTCCGTGACCGGATAGGTATTGCCGATGGCCGAATCACCTGGCAGGTCCCGTCCAGTCACCACGCGCAGGCAGCTGCCCTCCACGAGCATCACCGAAGCGCTGTCGTATGGAATGACCTTGCGCAGCTCCGTGAGGAGTCGGTCCAGAACTTCATGCAGGTCAAGACTTTGGCTCAGGGAAGCAAGGGCGGACTGCATGGCCTCGATCTGCCGGCGCTGGGTTCGTTCGGCTTCGTACAGGCGGGCGTTCTCCACTGCAATCGCCGCCTGATCGGCCAGCATCTCCAGGATGCGCAGCTCCTCGTCGTTGAACGGCTGGGTTTCGAATCTGGAGATGTTCATCACCCCGACGACCCGCTGCTTGACCTCCAACGGCAGACCCACGATGCTTCCCCGCCACTTTTTGGGAGAGTCCTTGTAGAGGGGGTGGGTATGGATGTCCTCGATCACAATAGGGCGGCCTGTCTCGGCCACTTTGTAGGTCAGTCCGTTATACCTAGGCTCTGCAAAGGGTTCGTCCCAACGTCCATTCTGACCGGAAGCCGCACCGAAGGACAGGGTTTTGCCGTCATAGAGAAAGATGTGAGCCAGGTCCGCCGGAACGAGCTCATGAGCGCTGGCCAGGATCGAATCCAAAACAGTCGGCAGCTCCAGAGATGCGGTCAGGGTCGAACTGGTTCGCTGAACCGCCTCCACCTCATCTCGGACGTCTCGGTCCAACCGCCTGAGTCGCAGGTTCTCCATCCTTGCGGAGATTGCCATGGATAGGAGCTGGGCGAATTGGGCGTCTCGTTTGCTGAAAGGCCGGTCTTCGGAAATCCTGAGAAGCAAGAGCAGACCTGCCGATTCGCCGGAAACGACCAGAGGCGAAGCCAATACAGCCGTCACCCCCAGTTCAACCAAAGCGGTATGGGCAAACACGTAGCGGTTGTACTCGCCGATGTTGACGGGATTCTCCTCCTGCAGCCCCAGGCTGACCAGGAGCTCTGTAGCCAAACCCCTGTTCTGGAAGGCATCTTTTGGCAGCCCGCAGGCAATGACATTGCCTACCCCGTTGACGGCCCGTCCACGGCCGTTCCCGGAGCCGAGGATAAGCGCTGCACCCTGAGCGCTCAAGGCCTCTGCAGCCGCAGAAATTACCGCGGGCAGAACCTCGGCCAGGTTCTGTGCACGAAAGAGGTTGCGCAATAGTTCGTACAGGATCTTCGATTGGTTTCGAGCCAAAATACCTTCCCGCCGTATGTACTGCGTCCCAACGTGGAGTTAGAGACAACAAGATATCTCTTATTTATACCCTTCAGATCAACTGTATGTCGAGGTCCTACGATTGAGCAGCAGGTTGCAGTCGGAGGAGGAATTCCCTGCCGTTACCTGGATCGTGTAATCGAGCTTCCCTACTCCGCTTTCGATTCGTTGAAAACCTGGATCAGGCTGTCCGGTGTATCGGTAATGATGCCGTCCACTCCCCAATCGATCAACTTTTTCATGATTCGTCGATCATTTACCGTCCAGGGGATAACCTTCAAACCTAACCGGTGCGCTTCCTCTACGTCCTGCTGGTCGATCTCCCGGTAGTAGGGGCTGAGGATATCCGCTGCGAATGCATGTACCAGAGCAGGAATGCTTCCATAGTCGTCAAAATCAAGACCGGCCAGCCAAGGTGAAGGTCCCTCCCCTCCAGGCTGGAGGTTGTACCAGGCGCCGTCAATTGAGAAATTCATGACCGCCAGGCAGGCCACGGGAATATCGGGAGCCAGTTCTTTTACTGCCTCGAGGGTTCGCCAGTCGAAGGACTGGATCGTGACCCGCGCCTCGAGTCCATGTTTGCGGATTGAGGCCAGAACCAGCTCTACGAATTCGTTGTAACCAATCGTATATTCGGGAAACGGAGGGTAGGTCTTGATCTCCAGATTGAAATGCAGGCTATCCGCACCCATGGAATCGGCCAGCTCGAAAACCTGAGACAGGGAGGGAATCTTCTCCCCGGTGACCGGGACCTGCTCCCGAAAACTGTACCAGTAGTCGCTGCCCCGCCTGATCTCCCCCACGGTGTAGCGTTGGAGCTGCTGGAAATCGAGGTCTCTGATCAGGATCCTTGCATTCTCCTCGAGGAACTCCCCATCCGGTCCGCGGGTAATCGTCGGATTGAGCCTGTAGTCGTGGCTGACCACCAACGCCCCGTCTCTGGTTACGGCCAGGTCCATCTCCAGCGTGTCTGCGCCGAGGTCGATGGCATGGGCGAAGGCGGCCAGGGTGTTTTCCGGGCGGAGAGCCCTGCCGCCCCGGTGGGCCTGAACCTCGAAATCCGGATTGGAGTCAGCCCAAAGGACTCCCGGGATCAGGAGCATCGACAAGATTAGAACGAGGCAAAGCCGGCAAAGCGGCAGATCACTTCTCCGAACCAAGGGCGAACCCCTTCATGAAGCTCTCCTGCATGAAGAAGAACACGAGCAGCGGCGGGATCATGGTCATGACCACCCCGGCCATGATCACCCCCCAGTTGTTCATGGTCTCTGAGGTGACCAGCATCTTTACCCCGATCTGGACCACCCGCATCTGTTTCGAGTTTGTGGCCATCAGGGGCCAGAGGTACTGGTTCCAGATGTAGATGAACTCGATCACGGTGAGCGCTCCAATGGTGCTGGCTGACAGGGGGATGAGGATCTGGAATAGGTAGCGCAGGGGCCCGCAGCCGTCCATCTTGGCCGCGTCGAGCAGCTCCACCGGCACCTGGCGGAAGCGCTGGACGAACAGGAAGGTCCCGGTGGCGCTGGCCAGGAAGGGAACGATCAGGGCCCAGTAGGTGTCGATCCACTTGAGCTTGCTCATGATGTCGAACAGGGCCACGATGCGCACCGGGATGGGCAGCAGCAGGGTCACCAGGACCACGAAGAACAGGACATTCTTCCCCTTGAAGTTGAAATGGGTGAAGGCGAAGGCGGCCAGCAGGCTGAGGAGGATCTTGCCCAGAGACACCATGATGGCGATGAAAAAGGAGTTGAACATCATCCGGCCCAGGTTGACGCTCTTCCAGGCCGCGACATAGTTGCTGAAGTTCCGGGAGGGGAGAAACCTGGGCGGGTAGGAATACACCTGGAAAGGAGTCTGGGTGCTGATGATGATGGAAAGGATTACCGGGGCTCCGACGACCAGGATCGAGAGGATAATCAGAAGGTGCAGGATCGACTTTTGATACAGTTTCGTTCTCATGGATCAGCCCTCCCTATTGATAATGCACTTTTCGGCCGGTGGTGCGGAACTGGATCAGGGTCAGTCCAACAACCAGGGTGAAGAGGATGAAACTCTCCGCCGCGGCGTAGCCGGTCTTGTGGAAGACGAAGAAGTCCTTGTAGAGCTGGTAGATCAGGATGCTGGTGGAATCTGCCGGACCGCCGTTAGTCAGCACATCGATCAGTCCAAAGGAAGCAAAGAAGGAGTAGATCAGGTTCATCACCAGGAGAAAGAAGGTCATCGGGGAGAGCAGGGGGAAGGTGATGATCCAGAAGCGCTTCACCGCTCCGGCGCCGTCGATGGATGCGGCCTCCAGAGCCTCCCTCTGCACGTTCTGCAGGCCGGTTAGATAGAAGATGATGTTGTAGCCCAGGTTCTTCCAGGTGGCGGCCATGATCACCACGATCAGAGCCAGATTTCCCTTGGTCAGCCACCCGGGACGCACCCCGAAAAGGGTTTCGCTGAAAAAGATCAGGTAGCCGTTGGCCGGATTGAAGAGGAAGAGGAAGATGGCCCCGGAGATGGCCGGGGAAAGGGCGTAGGGCCAGATCAGCAGGGAACGGTAGATCCTCTGCCCCCTCAGCTTCTGGTTGAGAAGCAGGGCGATCATCAGGGAGATGAACAGGCCGACGACCACGACCGAAACAGAGAAGATCATGGAGGTCACGAAGCTGTTGATGTAGTCGGCACTGGTAAACAGCTTCTGGAAGTTGTAGAAGCCGGCGAAGATCTTACGGATCCCGAAGGGATGGACCTTATACAGACTCAGGCGGAAGGTCTCGATCGCCGGGTAGAAGAGAAATACAATCAGGATGAAGAAGCTGGGCAGCAGCAGCAGGTAGGGCAGCCACTTATTTTCAAAGGTCGATTGCATAGACTCCTCTCCTCTTCAGAAAGTGCCTGAGAATCCTATTGTTGCACGAGAATTGGGATGAAGTCCAATGGGATCGATGTCCCATCAGGCAAAGGGCGGCTGCGGGAATTGCTTCCCGCAGCCGCTCGTCCGGTCAGGCATGAGCTACATGTTCAGCTCGTTCCACTCCTTCATGGTCTGGTTGGCTTTGGTGGCAGCCTCGTCCAGGGCCTGCTTCACCGTGGCATCCCCGGCGTAGACCTTCTGGACGGCCGTTTCCAACAGAGCGCGGACCTCGGGAAACACGCCGATCAGGGCGCCGGCGGTGTTGACCGTGTAGGGGGTCTCCAGCAGCTGGTTGAAGGCGGTGAGGAAGTTGGGGTTGTCCCTGAACCAGCCCTCGTCCTGCAACTTCTGCATGGCGGTCTTGCGCACCGCGAAGTAGCCGGTGCCCTTGTGCCACTTCATCTGGGCATCGTCCTGCGAAATATACTTGACCAGCTTGAAGGCGGCGAAGGTCTCGGCATCGGGATGCCCGTTCGAAAGCCAGAGCGTACCTCCGCCGATGGTCACCCCACCCTTGGCGCCGGCGGGCTTCGGCACGTAGCCGGTTCCCAGCTCCCAGCCGTTTTCCTTCAACAGGCCGGTGAGCTGGTTCACGTCCGAGGTGGAGGACAGGATCATGGCCACACCTCCGGAGCCGAGGGCCGCACGGTGGTTGTCCCAGCCGGGCCCTCCAACGTCGAGGAAGTAGCCGTCCCGCTCCATGCCGGTCCACCACTCGAGGATCTTCTGGCCCGGCGCCTGGTTGAACAGCACCTCGGTGGGAAACTCTCCCTTGCGGCCGTTGTCCTTGTTCACCAATGGGGCGTCCATGATGCAATGCCACTCCTCGAAGTACCAGTCGTTGAGGTTCCAGGTGATCCCAGCTTCGAGTCCCTGGCCTGAGCCTTTCAGCTTCTTCGAGTACTCGATCACATCATCCCAGGTGGCCGGCGCCTTGTCGGGAAGACCGGCCTTTTTGAAGAAGGTCTTGTTGTAGTACAGCAGCGGCGTGGAGGAGTTGAAGGGCATGGAGTAGTGGGTGCCGCTGATCGTGTAGTAGGTGCCCACCGGAGAGAAGAAGGCGTCCCAATCGATCTTCTCCCACTTAGAGAGATCGTCTATCGGGGTCACCATGCCGCTGTTGGCCATGCCCAGGGTGCCGATCTCGTAGAGGTGGAACACGTGGGGGGCGTTGCCCGCCTTGGCCGCGGCGGTGGTCTTGTTCAGGGTGTCATTGTAGGAGCCGGTGTACTGGACCACCACGTTGATGTTGGGATTCTGATTCATGAAATCCTGGACGATTCCCTCGATCAACTGAATCCTTGATCCCCCCATGGCGTGCCACATGTCTACCGTAACCGAGCCGGTGAGCTCGGGCGGTGCCTGGCTTCCCCCTGCGAACAGCAGGCCGGGAAGCAGCAGCAGCGTACAAAGAACGATGTGTAAGACCCAGCGTTTCATAGATACCTCCTGTTGTTTTTAGTCTTGCTTCTATTGTAAATGAAGGGAAGAATTCCCGCAAGTTTTTTTCATTTCATGATGCGATGACAGTAATTTTGCGGATTGAGAAGGAACCCTGTTTTTTCCCTCCGCTATTCGCGATAGAGAATCTTGTAGTGGTAGCTCTTCGGGTTGAGCTCTGTAGCAAATTCCCGAAGATTTGAGCGGATGCAATCCTCTTCGTAGGATGTTCCATCCGGGCTGATCCTGATAAGCAGGTACCAGAAGAGCGTTTCGAGGGTCTCGATTTTCGTGGCCACGATTTTATACCAGTGCGCGTCCTCCGGATCCTGCCAGGCTTCCTCCACCGTGTACGTAAATACATATGAAGGTTTAGTGGCGGAGGTAAGAGCGTATTCTTCGCCTATTCCGTCAACCTTGTACACAATCTTGGGTATTTTCCGTGTGGTGTTGTTCTCGGGGTTGGCCCAGGTCCCGAGCAACGGCGTGAGGTCCGTGTCCGCATCCGCCCACAGGGACAGGGCCAGCAGCAGCAACGCGATGACGGCGAGCTTTTTCATATTTATCCTCCAAGCTGATCGATTTTATACGGCGAAGCTCAGTTCTCTGCGTGTGCTGGGGCCGGTCTAGCGGTGAAAAGCTGCTGCAACGTATAGAGGCACTATCTAGCCTAATTCATTCCCTCCCCTGTTTCAACCAAAGTTTGGATGCTGCAGACATCTTTATATCTCGGGTCCGAGCCCCGCCGTTTCCAGACCTTTCTGCTTGAGCAATCCCGGCATACTTTCTATGATGCTCCTCATGACCGCACCACACGTAATCATCATCGGCGGGGGTGGGACCGGGGCGGCCCTGGCCTATGACTTGAGCCTGCGGGGGGTCCGGGTCACGCTTCTGGAGCGGGGGGAATTGACCTCCGGGACTACGGGCAGGCATCACGGCCAGCTACACTGCGGCGCCCGCTATGCGGTGCAGGACCGGGAGATCGGCAGGGAGTGCATGGAGGAAAGCGAGATTCTCAGGCGGATCGCCCCTGCATCCATCGAGTTCAACTACGGTCTGTTCGTGGCCCTCACCGCGGAGGATGAACAGTACTGCGGCACCTTCCTTCCGGCCTGCGAGGCCTGCGGCATTCCCGCCCGCCTGTTGACTGCGGCGCAGGCTCTGGCCATGGAACCGCGGCTCAATCCGACGCTCCGCCTGGCTGTCCTGGTACCCGACGGCAGCATGGACGCCTGGCGCCTGGCTCTGCAGTTTTTCGCCTCTGCCCGAAGCCTGGGCGCCGACATTCGCAACTTCTGCGAGGTGATCGGTCTGCAGGGTACAGACTCCACCGCTGACGGGGCAAAGTCCCGAATAACCGGAGTGCGGGTACGGGATTATCGCTCCGGTGAAGAGTACGAGCTGAAGGCCGACCTGATCATCAATGCCACCGGGGCCTGGTCCAAGCAGGTGGTGGGAATGGCTGGTATAGACATCGCGGTCAGCCCCTCTCCCGGCACGATGGTGGCGGTCAAGGGACGGCTGACCAACATGGTAATCAGCCGCCTGCATGCGGCCGGAGACGGGGACATCATCGTGCCCCAGCGCGGTCTCTCGATCATCGGTTCGACCCAGTGGCTGGCCGAGGATCCGGACGACATCAGCGTTCCCAATCACGATATCGAAAACCTGCTGCGCTCGGCCGCAAAGATGGTCCCGGCGTTCAAAGACGCCGCCTTTCACGCGGCCTGGGCTGCACCCCGACCCCTGGTGGGAGAGGCCGGCGGTACTGTAGGACTGCGCGCGCTGAGCCGCGATTTTTCGCTGATCGATCACCGGGAATCCGGCGGGGTGGATCGTTTTCTGTCGATCATCGGAGGAAAGGCCACGACCCTGCGCGGTATGGCCGAGATTACTGCGGACCGCGCCTGCAGGCAGCTGGGGATTCGGGCCGTCTGCCGAACCGCGGAGCAGCCGCTTCTGCCGGCGCGCAGCTTCTACGCAGCACGGCCCCGTGCTTCCCTGGAGGGAGATCGAATCGTATGAGCCAGACAACGATCACTTTCAGGATCTTCCGCTATCGAGCCGGCGATCCCGGATCCGAGCGCTTCGAGGAGACAACCCTGCCGGTGGATGAAACCACCACGGTTCTGGATGCGCTGGAAATGTTTCACGGAAAAGACCGAACCCTGATGGTTCGTCACTCCTGCCATCACGGCTCCTGCGGCACCTGCGCCTGCCGGATCAATGGCAGGGAACGTCTGGCCTGCCTGACCCGGGTCCTCGATCTGGAAACGCCGGTGATAACGGTCGAACCGTTAAACAAATTTCGGAAGGTCGGCGACCTGGTCGTGGATCCGGCCGATTTCTTCCGGGAGTATCCATCGGACTGGCAGACCCTGCGCCGCAGTGAGGCGAATCCCGATGCAAAACCGCCGCAGGAGCTGGCCGGCTACCTGCGGCTGGAAAACTGTATCGAGTGCGGAGCCTGCGTTTCCGCCTGTCCGGTGGAGGATTTTCTTGGTCCCGCAGTGCTGGCCGGACTCAACCGCGAGCGGATCAACCGTGAGCAGATAAACGATCCGCCCGCTGAATCTCCCGAGCACGACAAATCCCTCCTCGAGCTGGCCGGGGGGGAGCGGGGTGTATGGAAGTGTCAGCGGGCCCTGGAGTGCAGCCGGGTCTGCCCGACCGGGGTCTACCCGGCCAGGCACATCCAGGAACTGCGGAGAGGGTTAGATACGCCAGTATGAGTATAACAGTTCCAAGAAATCGATTATCCGTTCTGATTGTTTTCGGCTGTTTGTTCTTCATCTATTGCCCGAACCCACAGGAACTACCGGCGGAGCCTCCGGTTGTACTGGCGCTGCCGGCAAGCGAGGAGGGTATGGTCCTGTTTCGCCAGTGGAAACCAATAACGGATTACCTCACGGAGACCAGCGGTCTTGTCTTGATCCTGGAGATGGTAGAAGACCATTCCTCAATACTGCAGGGTCTGGAAAACAATCTGTACGACCTGGCATATGTGAATCCCGTATGGTACGTAATGCTTGCAGAGCGGGGGCTGTGCATACCGCTGGCCCGCCCGGTGGTGTTGGGCCGTGACACCTTCCGGTCGCTTCTCATCGTTCACCGGGATTCCATCATCCGCAACGCCGGCGACCTGGCAGCGGCAACGATCGCCCTGACCGGTTTATCCGAGTCGGCATTGGGATACTACATTCCTCTCGCTCTTCTCGAAGCACACGGCCTTGGGATATCCTCCGCCTCTGACACCATTCTGTTTTCCGACACCTTTCTGAGCATCTTGAAGGGTGTAGCCTACGGGAAACTTGAAGCGGGGTTCGTCAGTTCTGCGGTGCTCGACGACGGGGATAATTCATCCCTCCGGGAGCAGGTTCGTGTGATCTTGGAATCCGAGGCGGTTCCACAGTGGACGGTTGTTGCCAGGGCTGATCTGCGTCAGAGAGCGATTGCCTCCGTTCGTCAGGCACTTTTAAATATGGGAAAATCCGAACAGGGACGGGC
>Ga0315548_1001815_pt1 | contig 17344 bp, 18 predicted proteins | sample SalMarSW160110MG_2_FD_202540 | JGI IMG/M metagenome (GOLD analysis project Ga0315548, IMG submission 202540) | Salt marsh sediment microbial communities from the Plum Island Ecosystem LTER, Massachusetts, United States - Salt Marsh Sediment SW1601-110 ...
CTTGTTTTAGGAGAGAGGCAGGCACTTATGGTAAGAAGATCCAGGGAATCATCAGGCAGCATCAGTTTAACAAAGTGGAACTGGTAAAATTCACCACTCCCGAGACTTCCTACGAGGAACTGGAGAAATTAACCTCGGAGGCGGAAGAGGTATTAAAAAGGCTTGAGCTTTCCTATCGGGTAGTGAAACTATCTGGCCAGGAACTCGGCTTTGCCGCTGCTTTTGGCTACGATATTGAGGTATGGATTCCCAGTCAGGAGAAATTTCTGGAAATATCTACCTGCTCCAATTTCGAAGATTACCAGGCCAGAAGAGCCTCCATCAAGTTCAGAGCTAAAGCTAACAAATCCACTCATTACCTGCACACTCTCAATGGATCGGGCCTCGCTATAGGGAGAACGGTAGTGGCCATTTTGGAAAATTTCCAAAATCGAGATGGCCGGATCCTCATCCCCGAGGTTCTGCGCTCCTATATGCAGGGAGCGAAATGGATAGAGAAGCCCTAAGGAGGGGTGTCCGAATTGGCAAGGAGCCGGTCTTGAAAACCGGTGAAAGGCAGCGATGCCCGTCTGGGTTCGAGTCCCAGCCCCTCCGCCAGTGCAACCAATTCGAACCCTTGTACTTTTTTCAAAGAGAAAAAACATGGATTCGAAGCAATCAGAAGTAGAATTCAAGCTAGCCCGTATAGAACTTAATCTAACCCAAACTCAACTTGCCGAAAAGATTAACGCCAAGCAAAAAAGCATCTCTCGGTATGAAACGGGAGCATCTTTACCATCTATAAAAACTCTGGTCAAAATAGCCAAAGTACTCAAGAAACCAGCCGGGTATTTTTGGAGGAGTAAGGCGTAGAGGATGTGTTCCTAATTTCCTTTTCTATTCCCTCAAAGGGGCTGTCCTAGCAATGAAGTTCAAAGCCATTTGTCGATTGCTCTTGTTTTAATAAGATTTTGTCATACAATGAAGCACTAAAGATTTGGGTAAGATTAGGACTCTTAGATACTTTTGAATAAAGATAAAGTATTTCAACTATAGTAAGAAATATCCACAATACTGCGGATAATATTCCAAATTGGAAGCATAAACGCAATAATGCGTTTATAAGTTGTTATACGACATCACGTAGGAGAACAAGAGAAATGGAATCTATCGGAATAGCATTAGCCAAGACAGGTATCCCTGCGGCCTTTGAGGCTGCAAAGGAATTCTTGGGGAAAATCGCAGGGCCTGCGGCGGAAGAAGTTGGTCTACTCCTCCAGGACAAGGTTAAAATCTATCGATTTCGCAACCAACTTAAGATGTTAGCAAAGGCCCAAAAGATGTTGGACGACGCGGGCGTGAGTCCCGCATCTGTTCCTCTCAGAACACTTCTTCCTTTATTAGAAGGTGCTGCTCTCGAAGAGGAAGATGATCTGTCAATCAAATGGGCGGCGCTTCTTGCGAACGCAGCCACTCCGAACTCGCCCCTCCTCATATATCCGAGCTTCCCACATATTTTAAGTCAACTTTCCCCTCGTGATGCAAGGGTACTTGACGCAATCTACAACCTAGCACTTCACCTTGGCCTTGGGCCCGGTCAATGGGCAGAACGTGGTGGCAATCGTGAATCAATAATGCAAATTATGGAGATGTCTCCAGAAGAATTTGATTTGGTGACTGATAATTTGATTCGCCTTGGCCTTTGTTCGGGACAGGGAACGAGACTCAGTTTCATTGATAACAAGGATCAAGTGTTCCAGCTCAAAGATAAAGGAACAATTTCAATAACTCAACTTGGTTATGAATTTATTACGGCATGTCGGCAGCCACCAAAAAACGCTACATGACCTCGTATAACACGGTGTAAAAGACTCAGGGCATAAATGCCCTGAGTCCAAATTCACCTTCGGTGAACTTCTTTTACGCCGGGAACGTTATGTGCAATGGTGCGATTGATGATAGATTTCTTATAATTGAGGGGGATTTCAATGGAAGATATTAAAACCGAGTCAGTCTATTGTTTAGTTGTTGATATAATTAAATCTACACAGAGAATCATGAGTTATAGTACAGCGGTAAGAGACTCATTTAATATAGTCTTATCAAAAGTCTTGAGTCCCTTCATAAAAAATCTGAATTTGGAAGATTCCATTATAAAATTTACTGGTGATGGTTGGGTTATTTCTATTTCAGACCCAGGTAAAACGATTAATTTAAGTTGTCTTGCAGTATTACTTAAAAATAAATTCAACTCAGAGATAGAAAAGCTTACAAGTATAAAGTTTGAGCAAAAGTGGGATCTACGATTCGGATTAGCATATGGAAATGATATTAGAATTGAATTTAATGGACAGAATGATTTTGTAGGTGATTCTATTAGACGAGCTACAAGAATCTCAACCTTATGTCATCCTAATGAAATAATAACAGATTACACAATATACAGTGCTATATTACGTGAATTTGAAACCGAGCAAATAAATATAGATAGAAGAATTAAGGAATTTAATATAAACAAAATTGAAGAAGATATACGGTTCATTTTCTCGGTCAAAGAGCCCAAAATAAGCAAATTAAGGAACTCACATATAATGCTCTATTTATTTGATCAACTAGGAATTGTAACAGAGACTGAGTTAATAATTAATAGAACTAAAAGTGAAGCAGATAATCAAGATTTATCAATTGAAGAGAAGGGAAATATAGATCAAACAAGTATATACTTATCTACCATAGGTCGGAATAAAGATTCTGAAATTATTGATAAAAAACTTAAGAAAGTTGGTTATAAACGTCCAGTAATATATTGGAATAAAAAAATTAATATATTAAGTAATTATGAGAGTGCAAAATCTGTATTGGACGAGATGAAGGCAGCAGGCATTCAGCCCAATGAAGTTACTTATTCAACACTGATGAATAAGGTAGATAATTATGAGAGTGCAAAATCTGTATTGGACGAGATGAAGGCAGCAGGCATTCAGCCCAATGAAGTTACTTTTAATACACTGATGAATAAGGTAGATAATTATGAGAGTGCAAAATCTGTATTGGACGAGATGAAGGCAGCAGGCATTCAGCCCAATCTTTTAACATACTGCACTCTTTTTTCAAAAGATATTAATAATTATACAATAGAAGATGTCCATAAATGGTATTTAAGTGAAACATATAATCCTTCGTCGGCATTAGAACCATTAATAAAAAGAGTATTTTGTGAAAAAAGATTCCAAGATGCATATTATTTAATTTTAAACTATCCTCATTTAGAAAGTGCCAGGAAAATAGTAACTAGACATTTAGCCCTTTCACTTTCTATGTATGACTGTTTCAAAGGAAAAGATTTTTATGAAAAAAATATAGATTATGCATTAGGGATAGCATATTTTGACATTGGAAAATCAAATAAAGCAATTAAACATTTAAAAAGCGCTCTTTTACATGCTGTAGCTAAAAAAAGAAGTGAACATATCAAAAATTTGTTAAAGGAAATTGAGCTAAAATCGCACCAAAGCACATAACAAAGCATTTACACTCCACTTCGTTTAGGGACTAAAGCCCACATTCGCTTCCGCTTCGCTCCAGCGAACGTCGTAAATGCTCAGCCGTTAGGTGAAATGGTAGCCTATGTAAAAAAGGAGGAATAAATGTCAAGTTTTATTATCACACCAAAAGTAGATGCACCCCGAGAGTTCTTGGAAATAGCAAATGATTTTGCTAATCCGTTAGAATTGGTCAGGGAAGCCATTAGTAATTCATTTGATGCCAGTGCTAATTTTATTCGGTTGAATTTTTATGTAAAAAGGGAATATGGTGAAGATATTTTTATGATATTTATAGAGGATGATGGAAACGGAATGGATAAAAAAGAGTTGCAAGCATTTTTTGATTTAGGAAATTCTACTACTCGAGATAACCCAGAAACCATAGCGGAAAAAGGGCACGGTACAAAAGTATATTTTAATAGCAAAGAAATAAATGTTGAAACATCAAAGGGGGAAGAATATCCAATTTATAAGGCTGTTTATGAGGGACCCCTTTAAGAATTTGTATGATAATAGAATACCAGAGGTTCCAGTAGATGAGAAAACGAATGCAGAAAACTGGAAGGGGACGAAGATATGGATTAAGGGTTATAACAACAATAGACGAGATAAATTCACACATAATAGATTAAAAGATTATATCTTATGGTTCACTAAATTTGGTTCGGCTGAGAAAGAATTTGATATATTTAAAAATAAGGATAAGCGGTTATTTCTTAAAGGAGTAGATAAATCTGAAGAGGAAAAGTTAAGTTTTGGCCACATATTCCCAAAGGAAGCTAAAGATGTGAATAAATTATTTGATGAAAAGGGAACATCTGCACCTAAATATTATGTAAGAAGATGGAAAAAAGAAGGGCACTTACCCAATTTTCCAGATAAAAAATATCAAGCTATTTTTTATGTGGAGGGAGATGCAATAAAACGGGGATACAATCCAATGCTACGTAGGCCAGGTTATACAGCTCCAGAAGGAGCATATGCTGTAGCGGAAAGATATGGTTTATGGTTATGCAAAGATTATATTCCTATGCAAAGGAAAAATGAATGGATTGTGACTAAAGGTACAGAATATGTCAGATTTCATACTTTCTTCAATTTCCAAGGATTCAGGTTAACTGCTAATCGAGGTTCGGTAGAGAATACACCTTCTGAGATAATGAAGGATATAGAGAAAGAAGTAAGAAAAATATACAAGGAAATAACCGAGAGTGATGATTGGGATAATCTAGAATGGTTAGAGCGAGAGGCTTTTGGTGAACTGACTAAGGAAAAGGAGAAAAAAGATTATGAGAAGCGGATAAAAAGAAGCGCAAAAGTAAGAATTGCTGAATACGAAGGCCTTACGCTAGTTGAACCGGTGAAAGAAAATAAATATTACTCGGAGCAGGGGGTATATTCTTTATTTTTGATCTTGAAAGTTCTAAAGCCAGATTTATTTCCATTTGAGATAGTCGATTATGATACTCACTTTGGGATTGATGTAATAGCAAGAGAACATTCGAATCTTAGTTTGGATAGATCCCAACTAAACTATATAGAGTTTAAGGGGAAATTAACTTCTCCGCTTAACCATTCATTTAACTATCTGAAAAGTATTATTTGTTGGGATACTGACATTTTAGATGGAGGGACTATTACAGATGTATCGGAGAAAGAAAGAACAATGAAAGTTATTTCTTCTTCTGACCCGAACAATAGTGATAAATACACCAAGTATTTTTTAGATGACCCTGCAAGTCCCAAAAGAATAGAGGTATTTGTGCTAAAGGATTATCTAAAAGAAAAGATAGGGATTGAATTTAGACCAAGGACGGCTACCACTTCATCTAACAGCGGATAAAAGGGGAAACTTTAATTTCCACAAATTGCCTTCGGCAACTTCTTTCATCCGCGAACCGTTATGTGATATCCCTGCACAAGAGGCAAGAATGAAAACAATTAAGAACTGGAACGATCAAGTTATACCAGTTATTAGAAGTGCTGGGGGTGTTTTAGCTACTTATAACCCTTTCGATAATCTAATACACGATAATATTTTTCCTTTTCCAACGCCCGAGATCGTTCAAAAGTTATATAAAAGCAGGCAAGAAAGAGCTTTCAATGAAGATATAAAAAGCAGTATAGGATATTATACTGATTTGTAATCTCTGAATAGCGAAGATGTTATTACATGGAGTGTTTTTGGGACATTGATGTATTCTGATAGTCATAGTGCAATTAATTTTACAAAAAAGTTATTCTCTATTTTGCAATTGGATACTACTTTTACAGCAGTTAATGTTTGGTTGTGGAGAAGAATACTACATCCTGATACCGGTGTCTCTGGGGGTCCGGAAATTGATTTTGGTTTACAAACAGAAAATACCCTCGTATTGGGAGAAGCAAAATGGCTATCTAAGGTTGGGAAGATGCAAGGAAAAAAACAAGACAAAGATCAAATTGATTTAAGAATAGAGTTTATTGATAAGTATGGTAGAATCATATGGCCTTCGATTAATGAGTATGTAATAATGGGTCTATCCTTAGACAAATCAATAATGACTGAAAAATATAGTACATCAATAAAATTACTGGATTTAAGTTGGGATGAAATATGTGGAATAGAATTACATCCAAAGTATGAAAGCATTCAAAGATATCTTAAATGGAAGAAATCATACAGTGGCGCCAGTAACCACCTATAACAGCGAGTATATCTGAAGTCGTTTCGCTCCTTTCGCCCTTCGGGGACATCGGCTTCGCCCGAGGTTAGCCGAAATAGTCGAATTTGATGGAGGAGAAAATGTCTCATAAGAAATCAATTTGGCTTACCTACGCTTGGGATGACAATGTAGACGGCGATGTTGACTTTGCTGCTCAAGAACTATCCAGGGCAGGGCTCGAAGTCAAACTTGATCGCTGGAATCTTACTGCAGGAAAGCGTCTGTGGGAGCAGATTGAGTCTTTTATTCAGGACTCTTCAAAATCTGATGGTTGGCTTCTTTATGCCACTCAGGCAAGTCTCGGTAGTCAAGCCTGCAAAGAGGAATTTGCGTACGCTCTGAATCGCGCTCTGTACACCCGCGGTACTGACTTCCCAGTAATCGCTCTCTTTCCAGCACCAATGGATACAGAACTCATTCCGGCGGGCATCAAGACAAGACTTTTTGTAAGTCTTGTTGACCCAGACTGGAAACAGAGAATAGTGGCAGGAGTTAAAAGGCGACAGCCAGATATCGCAAAACCTCAAGTTGAGCCCTATGCTCTTAAAATTTACAGCTCGAGTAGAGATCGTAACAATAGATACGCCATCGAAGTTAGACCGCGGGCAGGTACATGGGTTCCATTCTTTGCAGCTATCCCTTTAAATGAGAAGGATAATGTCTCACCAAGGCTGCATCACGGTCCTGCTAAGCGCAGTCCTTTGGAAGCGGGATTATTAGGTACTTCTTTGTCTAATGCAGGTAGCAAAAGATCTAATGACGGAAGGTTGTGGATAGAATTCGCTGGAAATGAAGCTACTCCAACACAATGCTATTATATACTTTGTAAGAAACTACCATCGGTCTTAATCTTTGGCGTAGATGCTGGTTCACCTCAATACCAAGTTAGATTCTAATTCTTCATGTCGTACTTCGCCTAAAAGCAGTATATCTCCAATGCAGATATCATCCTAGTATGAGAGCATGTCCGCATTGCGTATATAAACAAGTCTTGTGAAATTGAGAGTTGATAAGTATGGCTAAGCAAGAGATTCTATATAAGTTGTGGCTCGAGAACAACATGCCTGAAAAGGGAGTTGCTTTGAAGGAGATTGGCGAATTTGCAGGTATTAGTAAAAGTTCTCTCAAATCAAAAAGTGGCCAAATCACACAAAGTGGTCTTGATTATGCTGTACTCAAATTCGAAAATAAATAAAAACGAATAGGGGCAGTGCCCATTATTATTGAAGGATTGATCCGCTACATATAAACTTCTGACATACCACGAATATCAAGAGCTGTGGCAATAGGTTCTCGTCATCGCGTTACTCAGAGGAAGAATCATGGGGAACGTCTTTTTGGAGATAAGAATAATTTTAGGCAATATCTAGTGTGGTCTAGGGATTTTACTCGAAGAGACTTCTTGAAGATATTGGTATATATGAATGGTTGCTGTCCCTATCAAGACTCGGGCAGAATTGCCTCCAGACTCCCCTTCTGCCACACGGAGCGGAACTTGCGGGCAATACGTAAGACAATATTTTGGTTTTAGAGAGGCTATATTTTAATGTACAATCTCAAGGCTGAAAGGTTTCCACCAAAAATCAGGGAAAGTACGTCTGCTTTTGCTAACATGGTCTTTAGACAAGTTAAACGGGCAAGAATCTCTCAGGTCAGAAGACTTATTTTGCTCCCTCCTACTGACTGGTGGAGAAAACCGACTTACATAAACCTTTATGTCGTGGCGAATGTTCGGAAACCTTATACCCTTATAGAGAAGTTATCGAGGATTTTGGCTCCTGTCTATACGGAGATGTTGGTCATGCCCAAGGTTCATATCATTTCCATCGAACAATGGAAGTCGTATAAGGAGGTAGGGGCTAAGGTTTGGCGAAAAATCAATAAACACGGGCTGGTTGTTTATGAACAGCACGGGGAATCGAGATAGTACCTCTCCAGGAAAGCTATGAACGAATAGCCGAACGTGCCTTAGACGCCGCTCAGCATCTATCTGCTGCGAGCATTCAAGAATCAATGATGTTCTATGCTTATCATGCTTTTGAGTCGATCGGCGCGGCGTTTATATCATCTTTTGGTAGAAACGTTCCCCGCTCTCATCAGAGAAAGTTGAACCAATTTGTAGCTATTACCCAATCAAGAAGGTATGGAATTGCTGTCGCTCAGTTATCTATACAGCTTCAGAATCTCAGGAATCAATGCCTATATCCGATTATGCAACCAGACGGGACTGCGCAACGGCCGGAAGCAGTCCTAACCATGGCTCAAGCACAACGGTTGCTGCAAAGGGTTAGAGGAATTGTCATACGAGTCCAGCGTGACTTATGAGAATAGGAATTTAAAAAGCTGCAAATAGAAAAGTAAGGTTTCTTTTAAGAACAACGCAACATTTAGAGGAGGGATAATACGAATATAGAAGATGTAAAATTGAATCCGTACGAGAACTCCGTCTCTCGGGGTATAAGATTTAACATTATAATAACTCACACAGAATATGAGGAAAAAACAATAAATGTAAAAAGTATTTATGGCCTGCCCCCATCAATAGTACCACTTGCCATGATAAAAGATAAGAATAGGGACAGCGAACATCATTATTGGCGGATTGATCCGCTGCATGTAAACTTGTGATATGCCGCGGATATCAAAGACTGCTGCAACAGGTTTTGCTCATCATATTACTCAAAGGGGAAGTTATTAGGAACGTCTTTTTGAAGATGAGAATGCTCTTAGGTAATATTTAGAGTGGCATTGAGATTATGCTCGAAGAAACTTCCTAAGGCTATGGGTATATTGTCCCATGAGCAAGAATCAATAAATGGGCGGTGTCCCTATTAGACTACGAGGTTATGATGCTCTATCAAGGGCATATAGACGGTGGATATGAGCTTGAACACTTCTGAAGAGTGGGCATTGTAGACGCAGGTAAGACATGCTAATAATATATTCGACATAACAAGAAAAAAGGAGGTATCATGCAAAGGACATCTACCTATAGCAAGATCCGAGAGGTCCTAAATGCCGCATCGTTGCACAAAGGAAACGTTGCTAAGCTGGCGGATTCCATCAAAGGGAATTCGGACGCCTTCGTCTACTTCAAGCGAGACCGTGATGGAGTTGTCAAGGAACACCCATGCAATGAAGCTAGCATAAGGCGCAAAATCCGTTTCTGCATACGTCTAGGACTTCTCGACAGCGAAGAGAACTGCACACTGACTGGAGAGGGAAAAAACGCTCAAATGAAAGGCAGGTTTGATCTACAACTCCAAACAGCAGTTAATTCTTTTCTGGAGAAGAATGCGGTGCCTATGAGTAAGATTGAATCCGCCATAAACAAATTGGTTCTACCACATACCTCTGCACTCTTTCAGTACCTTAAGCCTGCCATATCAGAGGATCTATTCCGCACGTGCCTCTTTCTACTATCAGAGTGCGGGGAAGAAGAAGGACAGAATATTTTGAAAAGTTTTGAGAAAAAACTCTACCTGACCGACGCCAAAATCAGACGTGCACGGAAGGCTATGGAGAAATCATTATGAATAAATTGGATATATCAGTCCCCATACTGGGCCCAGAAGATGCCAATGACGATGACAACTTGAGCAACTACTTCGTTTTGTTTGGCGATTTTCAAGACCTTAATAAAAAAAGCCGCTTTGCTGTGGTTGGTGCGAAAGGAACGGGTAAGTCGGCAATAAAGAAACATCTGAGTACGACGCGTAAATCAAGCAAGTTGCCAGTCATTGAGTTCGATGAGTCTCTTGGCTTTTCCTTAAGCGCACTCAAGACTCAAAGCCCGGCAGAGATAAAGAACAAGATGAAAGGTTATTTGAAGACCATTATTCTTCAGTATATCGTTGCGTCTTCTGACTTGACGAAAGGACAAAAGAATAAAGTTGAGAAACTCCTTGGTGACACTCCACTTTATCAGCGTCTTCTTCAAGGTGCCACCATCAAGGCGGGTATCATTGATTATGCTTTGAGTGGGCTGTTCCCGAAGAATAAACGTGGCCAACTTGCGAGACTCCTCGATCCTGGCGTGAATGGGCTTATCATGGACCTTCTGGGGGACAAGGATTTATGGGTTTTTATCGATGATATAGACACTATTTTCACAAGTGATGACAATAATGCTTCACTGAAGTTCGTGGAAGGTCTCATTTACGCAGTCAGTGACTTAAGCGTTCGAGAGCTTAAGAAAAAGGTCTGGATTGTTCTATTGCTGCGTTCAGAAATCTATGAGGAACTCACTCGTCTAGCAACGGAGATGGACAAGGAAACAGCCTATTTCTGGGAAGTGGCTTGGGATGACGAGTCGTTGAAGAAATGCCTATCAGAGAGAGTCCGATGGGTTATAGGTGCAGAAGAAAGACTCCCGGACTGGAAGTACTGGGCAGTCCTTTTTGACACAAAAAACAAAGCTTCAACTGTTGACCTCCAGTCTTACCTCTTGGAGCGACTCATGAACGGGCCAAGAGATCTTATACTGTTGACGGAACTTGCCCGTAGAGTGGCGTATGCTGGCAAAGCACAGCGAATCGCAATCCGCGACCTAGAAGAAAGTGAGTACGAATACGGCAAGGCAAAACTCAGGCAAATAAACAGCAATTTTCAGCGAATATACCCCGATATTGACAAAGTCATTGATCGTCTTTTTAGGAGGAAGAAGCAAGTCTATTCACGCGAAGAACTCGAAACCGAAATAAACAAAGACCTGCTGACAAACCCAACTGCAAGACAAGACTTTTCACACCTTTCATGGGTGCGGATGTCCACACCATTCCTTTTTGTAGATATCTTATACCGCGCCGGCATAGTCGGTTACTTCGCTCCATCGGAGCACCGATACATTTATGTTCTACAGAGATCGAATCCGGATAAGACACTGCTCAAGAGTACACGATATAAGATTCATAGCGCTTTGTCTGCATATCTAGAGCTGGAAGCTGTACAGACCAAGAAGAAGAGTACGGCTAAGACGAAAAAGAAGTGATTTGCCGGACAAACAGATGGAGCGTGCGCGGTAAATGAGGCCCGCTCGCCTGACACGTTAGCTGGTAGAATGATAATCGAAATGAAAAGAAAAATAATTAAAGCTATTAAAAGCGCATGTCAGAAATTACAAAATGAAGATGGCTCTCTTTTTAATTGCCCAATTGAGGAAGGATTTAATTGTGACGCTAGGAAATTGCATGAAGTGTGTATAAACCATAAGCTTGCAAATTATCTAGAGGAATTTATACTCCCAATTCTTGAATACAAGAATATGAAATATTTTGTTGATATTGAATTTAATAGAGAAGGAGTGAATAAAAAGAAAATCAAAATAAATGGTATAGAAAAAGTTGTCCGCCCAGATATTATTGTTCACAATCGGAAAACCAGAGATGAAAAGGACAATTTCCTTGTTGCTGAGTGTAAAAAAAGCAATGTTGAGAAAGATGAAAAAAATGATGATGTGAAAAAACTTAAAGCGTTTATTAAAAATAGTAGCTACAAGTATCAGTATGGGCTTCAAGTTATTTATGGAAATGACAAAATCAAAGCAACTCTTTTTTATTGCGACCAAGGAGAAATGAGGAAAGAAGACATATATAACCGCTAACAAAGCGCTGCAACCGATCGTGTTCCGCTACGCTCCACACGGCGACCGAGCTTGGTCGTTCGGCGCAAATAAACACAAAAAACTAGACCACCCCCAATTGTACGGTGATATGATTGAGTTAAATCGAATTTTTATTGATGAGTGTGGGTATACTGGAGAAGATCTTTTCAATGCCGACCAACCTGTATTTATTTTGGCAAGTTTCTGTCTGTCCGATGAATGCTGCATTGAGTTAAAAAACAAATACTTCTCAAAAGTAAAAGCAAAAGAACTCAAGCACTCTCGCCTCTCAAAATATCCTGCCCAACAAGGAATGGTAATTAATTTTCTTAGTGACATGGCGAAGGAATCAGATTCCGTAAAATTTGCTGTTGCTCATAAACGTTATGTTCTCGTAACTAAAATCGTTGACCTCATTGTTGAGCCAATGGCGCATGAAGATGGGTTGGACTTCTATCGAGACGGCCTCAACATAGCATTTTCAAATATCCTATATTCAGTAACACAAACACTCGCGGGGAAAGAATTTTTTGAGAATATGATTCACAATTTCCAACTAATGATGAGAGAAAGGACTTATGACACTTATGAATCCTTTTTCAAACCACTTTTTGAAACCCACTTCGATAAGGAACTCGACAAGTTTCTTGACCCATTAAGAGTAAGTCACATCAGATATGGCCCGAATCTTTTGAGGTCTATACCAAAGGAATCTCTTGAAATTGCTTTTACTGTGGCACTTAACTTAGTGGCTGAGTGGTCAAAATTCATTACTGGCAATTTTACTCTTGTCCATGACAAGTCTTCCAATATGGCAAAAAATAAAAAAGTATGGGATAAAGTCCTCCATCCCGATGTAACCCCCAAAATTGTGGGCTACGACAGGAGAAAAATGTATTTTCCCATTAGGGTAGAAAAAACTGACTTCGAAAATTCTAAAGATTTCGCAGGGCTGCAACTTGTTGACATTATGGCTGGCGCAATGGCGAGATGCATGAAATGGATAATTCAGGGACAAACGGACAACGATGATTATGCCAAAGAATTGTCCTCATTTCTGCCTGAATCTTTTGAGGGGCCCATGCTGTGGCCAAGTCAACATGTGACGCCAGGAGCTTTGGGGACAATTGGCCCTAAAGCCGAAGATGCAATACAACATTTCACAGACTTGAGCAAAAACACGACGTGATCAGTTGAGAGCTGTGCAGAATACCCAAAAATGGGTTCAACCTGACCCGTAACTCTGCGCCGATTCTTGAAGTACATTCAAGGTCACTACTTCTGGCACGTGGATTGGCGGAGCCACGACGGGCTGATTAATCTTGGGTTAGATAAATTAAGCTCAATATCCGTGTTTCGCTTGAAAATAAAAGAACGCGTGCTATCAGCATATACGTTTTTGTTGCTTTGCTGCACCGGCTTCGCCACATGTTACCTTCGCTACACTTCGGCAGAACGGCGTATATAGTGATAACGTTGCGCGCAAGAACGATTAGAGGCCAAGATTGTAACTGTTGGAGAAGAAAATCCTGAATAAGATCCCAGTATTATGCGACAGTGCTTTCCTTGACGTAAATTTCAAAGATATTGTTTCTTAGTTTTATTCCGTGTATCCGTGATTTGGGAATCCAGATTTTCGTGCCGTCGTCAACCAATACGGTCTTATCAGTCTCGTGTAGTATGGGAACTTGGACCCAGATACATCTTTCCTTTGGGTGCATTAGCCTGTAAATGCTCAATAGCCAAAACATTGACCTACCTCCCTTCATATTTACAAGCTTTTGTGGCGGTTTTTCTGTTGATATTTAAGCTTTTAGCTATTTCTCCATAGCTCATTCCGAGCAGACGCAATTGGGTTGCTTTTTTGGATAGTTTTTGATATAAATAGGGCTGGTGGACAGGGAATATTTTAATATGTGCGGTTATTTCGCCAATGGTTCGAATTGGTTGCAACTGCGTCCGCCACACAGCATCTCTCGATATGAAACCGGTGCATCGCTACCATCCATAAAGACCCTAGTTCTGTTATAGGGTACTCATTTGAGGAGGCGAATCATAAAAGACTTCAAAGGGGTCATAATCGCCGAGGGGCTGGATGATCCGACGATGATTAGCAAATTCGCAAACTCGACAATCTGTTGGGAGATATTGCTTATTCATTCAGGAGATACTGATTATGAAGTGTTTCACAAGCTTAGAAAATGATTTAGAGGAGAGGGGGGTTGACAATACACTAAAAATAGTGTATGATTGAACAAAAGCAATAATGTACGAGGTACTCTTTTACTTAGATAAACGAGAAAGATGTCCTACAGAGGAATTTTTAGACCAGCTGGAATTGAGAATAAAGGCAAAGGTTGAGAAATGGATGGAAAAACTCGGAGAGGAGGGACCGAGCTTACCAAGACCATTTGCGGATGTTGTAAGAGGCAAAATTCGGGAGCTTAGAATTAGCTTTGGTTCAAATCATTATCGGTTTTTGTATTTTTTCTTCGGTAAAAAAGTTATTATTACCCACGGTTTTTCAAAGAAAAGTGATAGAATTCCTGTAGGAGAGATTGAAAGAGCAGAGCGAAGTATGCGAGATTTTTTGCAAAGACATGAAAGGGGTGAGATTGAATTATGAAAGGCGTAAGACGATTTAAAGACAGGTTGAAAAAGGATTTGAGAGATCCGGAATTTCGCAAAGCGTTTGATGAAGAAGAAGTTTGTGCCTCTTTGGCTATCCAGATAGCTAAAATCAGGCAAAAGAAAAACTTAACTCAACAGGAATTGGCTAAACGATTACACACTACTCAACAGACCATATCTCGATTAGAAAACATTGATAATAGAAGTTATTCTTTAAGAACATTGATTGAACTTGCGCATGTATTAGAGAAACGGTTGAAGGTTGAACTTGTTTAGATTGATTGGGGGTCAAAATTCAATTTTTTCTTTCCTGTCTAAACGTTAGAGCGGCATTCCACTCATCAATTTTGCTTTCCATGCTGAAGATGGTGCTATCAAAGTTGCAATTAGATATTCACCTATAATTATTTCTTAGCCTTATTCCGTATATCCGCGACTTTGGGATCCAAATTTTCATGCCATTGTCAATCAATATGGCTTTTTCAGTTTCGTGTAGGATACTAATTTGGACCCAGATACGTCTTTCCTTTGGATTTATAAACCTCCCATACCTGTATTGAGATTGCTTCGTCGCGTTGCTTCTCGCAATGACGAGGCAAAATGTCAGGCCAGAACATTAACTTGCCTCCTTTCGTATTTGCATGCTTTTGTGGCAGTTTTTCTGTTGATGTGTAAATTCTCGGCTATATGCCCATAGGTCATTCCCAAAAGACGGAGTTAGGTTGCTTTCTTGGATAATTTCTGATATAAATAGGGCTGGTGGACAGGGAATATTTTAATATGTGCGGTTATTTCAGCGGCGGTTCGAATTGGTTGCAACTGCGTCCGCCCCACAGTATCTCTCGTTATGAAACTGGAACATCGCTACCATCCATAAAAACCTTGCTTAAAATTGCCAAAGTTCTCAAAAAAACCAGCGGGTTATTTCTTGGAGGAGTAAAGCGAAGAAGGAGGTCTTATAGAGTTAAAAAAGCCACACCTCAAGTTTCTCTAATTTGTCCTACGATACAAATAACAGAAATTACAACTTGATACTTCACCTAGAGTTATGCATAAACGAAGTATTTCGGTTATTTTAAGCTATACGCAATAAGACGTGGGCTTTAAAACTTTTATATGGAGAATATGAATGAAACAAGATTTAAGTTTAGTGGGCTATTGTGGTTTATATTGTGGTGCTTGCAATCATTACCGTGCTTCTTTTTCAAAAGGTAAACATCTTTTAGACGAGGGAGTAAAACAGGGAGAAGATCCAAATGGACTTACTTGTGGAGGTTGCCGTGGAAATGCAAAATATCTCCACTCTGGATGTGATGTATGCCAGATAAGGTTATGTAATGAAAAAAAGGGATCAGTCCATTGTGGTATATGCACAGACTTTCCCTGTGAAATGCTCATTACCTTTCAAAACGATGGCCATCATATACATCATTTTGATGTGATTAATAATCTAAAGGAAGTAAAAATAAAAGGGCCTGAGCAATGGTTAAAAGAACAGGAAGAGAAATGGAAATGTGACTGTGGTATGAGCTTCAGTTGGTATGAAAAAGTATGTAATAATTGTAGTATTGAATTAGTTTCATATGCCACAACACTAAGAATCAATAAAATTTGGGATAATTAATGTAGAATCTATTTCTCATCGCCACGTCTTACTGCGTATAACATCAGGTATAAAGACAAAAAAATATGATCATCAGAGAAGAAAACGAATCGGATATTGTTAATATAACGACCGTTCATAATCAGGCATTCAACGGGCCGGATGAAGGGGAAATCGTAAAAAACTTAAGAAAGAACAGTAATCTTACTATCTCCTTGGTTGCCGAAGCCGATGGAAAAATAATTGGTCACATTGCGTACAGTCCGATATATGACAAGAACAAAGAAATTATCGGCATAGGCCTGGCTCCCGTGGCAGTATTGCCCTCAAATCAAAAACAAGGCATTGGTTCAAAGCTTATCGAAAAAGGAAATGAAATAGCTCTATCAAAGGGCTTTAAAAAAATATTTGTACTTGGTGATCCTGAATATTATTGCCGCTTCGGCTTTAAAATCGCAAAGAATTATAATTATTTCTCCTCATTTGACCCGGAAGGAAATCATTTCATGGTGCTGGGCGACCAGTTAAAAAAAGAATCCGAGAAAGCATCTGTTTATTATTGTAAGGAATTTAACGTCTGACAATGTGTTGGACGTAAAAAATGATAGTAATGAATTTAAAAACAAAATAAATTTGGTAATATCTAAGTATATTAATTTGAGGAAGAATCTCTTGAGGATGTTACGAGTGAAGAAATATTAACCGAAGCGGTAATAAAATCCTGAGTACTATCCAAGAGTGCTTTCTTTAACGTAAATTTCAAAGATGTTGTTTCTCAGCCTTATTTTGTGTATCCGTGATTTTGGGATCCAGATTTTCATGCCGTTGTCGATCAATATGGCTTTGTCAGTTTCGTGTAAGATACGGACTTGAGCCCAGATATATCTCTCCTTCGGATGTATTAGCCTGTAAATGCTAAGTGGCCAGAATATAAGTTACCTCCCTTCATATTTACAAGCTCTTGTGGCAGTTTTTCTATTGATGTGTAAGTTTGTGGCTATTTGTTGATAGGACATTCCTAACAAACGCAATTGGGTTGATTTTCGGGATTATTTCTGATATAAATAGGGTTCGTGACGGGGATAGTTGCTGCGCGACGGTGAGCACCCCGTAGCGACGGGGGTGTTCTCCCCCGAAGGAATCCCACCCTCTCCGCCACAGAATCGTATCTAGTCTCCCTCTTCCCTGAAGTGAGAGATTGGGGGTGAGGGGGAAAGCATGCTATTTCTGAGATGAGAGCCGAAGATAATAAATCAAAAGAAAAGACATATGTATTGGT